>Ga0065711_1026344_pt1 | contig 77407 bp, 44 predicted proteins | sample Hoacrofraction12_FD_59098 | JGI IMG/M metagenome (GOLD analysis project Ga0065711, IMG submission 59098) | Hoatzin crop microbial communities from Cojedes, Venezuela - Epithelial fraction 12 v2 (version 2) | ecosystem: Host-associated > Birds > Digestive system > Esophagus > Crop | place...
CCCCTGTACCAGCTACTCCGCTGAGCTGCAAATCACTGGCCTTGATAGTTGGAGCTGCCTCTGCTGCATTAGTGTCATTCCAGCTTGTCCTGTCCTGTGGCAGGTACCCATGGTTGTTTGGCTGGGTATGACTGATGTCTCCTCTCATTCATGTCAAATTATGAGGAGAGAAGAGAAGAGCTGGGGGAAGAGGGAGCTGCCCTCGGCCAGCATAGGAGGAGCGGGCAGAGTGTCGTGTGCTGGGGCCAGGGACCCCGCTGCCGCCACGGGCTGGGGCCAAACCGACACCCAAGCATCTTGGAAGTGAGCACAGTGGTGAAACTTCTGCTGGTGACATATTGCTGCTGTAGTTTTGCTGTGGGTTTTGTTTTTTGTAGCCTCTTGTGCAGAAGGTGAGCAGGGCCTGAACAAGAGATGAAGATAATTCAGTCTGTCAGAAATATAGACTGTTTTTTTTTTTCCTCTGCTGTTGGGGTATGTTGACGACGCCACACAGATGGTCAGGAGACGAAGCTTGGGATGGCTGTGGCTGGTCAGCTCTGTCCCACGCCTGGGTGACATTTACAAAAGCTTGCCCAGTGAAATCTTCTTGTACATACAGTCCATTACTGACACCATCGAGCGAGGGAGTCCAAAAGCAGATGTGCAGAGACTTGGCAGTTGGTAACAGAAGCATGTACAGGTGAGGGCGTAATTAATCAGACACGTTATCTGAGCCGGCAGGGCTAGCAGGTGGGTCAGCTAACCCCCCCCCAAACTTCACTCAGTGCACGTAAAGCCCCTTTTCTGCCTTTTAAGTCTTTGATCTTTCCTGTCTGCAAGATGTGAGACAGCAGCATAGGCTTGCTGCTTTTCTCCTTTTTTCCTCATACACAAGATGTATATAAAAATTTATATATAATTTATAGACACGTATACATAAAATAATATTCTGTCTGAATACATGCAGACACACACGAAGCATGTTGCAGAGCCTGTGGGAAATACTGTCTGTAATGGAGCTTGCTAATTATAGCAAATCTAATGGCAGCTTCCTCCATCCTTCCCAACAGCAACAGAGATCAAAACCTTTTTTGTTTAAAATATTTACTGTACAGCTTGCAAAGCTTTAATCAACGTAACATGACGTTTCCTTGCAGCAGCCAAGTAATAAATATGCAATTAATAGGGAATTGAAATACACCCATTAGCTGTTTGCAGAGTCTCCGCTTCCCCACTGTAAAATCACTTTCAGAGCATTTAATGCTCTGCCTACAGCCGGCTGTGCCGCCGAAGCACGGGGAGCGAGGTGATCCCCCTGCCTTCTGGTGGGGAGAGGGATGAAGGGGTTCAGAGAACCTCTGCAAAGTTTGCAGTGGAAATCAGCCTTGTTCCCGCTTCGGCGGCTGTGACAAGCCCGGGTGACGGTGGATGGGCGGTGGGGCGACTGCTCCACCCACGATTTATATCTCTCCCGCCCAGGAACTGGGCTTTTGAGACTGTTGATTTTGCTTCTACAGAAGCACTTACGAGTGTGGCTCTGCACAGCTCAGCAGGTCCAGGCTCACTGATCTCCAGCGGCTTCGTGTTTGCCCGGTGCAGGACCAGCAGCAGGGAGCTGGGTTCCGTACGTCCCTGGCTCCCATGGAGCTGGGGTCCCAGCAGGGCTTCTCCGGAGCTGGGGCACTCCTTGGGCAGCCCAGTGCCCACTGGATGGGCTATAGCCGTGCTGCCTTGGTACTGCAATGGCCTACAGGCCAAGTTAGCATGTGCTTTCTGAAGTTTTAAAGTTGCTCTTAAAAGAGTTAGCTTCCCGCCATGGTTATAACACCGTCCTGGCTCTGCCTCGGGTAGCAGAAGACAGCACAGAGGTGGCTTGAAGCCCCTTGGTAGCTGAGTGGTACAATGTACTCGGCACAACCATCCACTTCAGAGCATTCTCCAAACCCTCATACCACAAACCGTGTGCTAAACTAAAGCCACAACGTGGGACATGAGCCTGAGGGGATGCAGCAGCCCTGGCCTCTTGCCCAGCAGCCCACAAGCTCCTCCTGGGCAGGGCTGACCATGTCCCCTGAGGCCACCCTGCTCAGCGTGCTCAGGACCAGGTCTGGCGATGCCCAGGTGTGTCGGGGCACCGGAGCACGCGGAGCCGCCCCGGACGCAGACAGAGTCCCAGCCAAGAGCCGCTCCCCGGAGAAGCCTCCCCGGCGCAGACCCGTGTGCCTCCCAGCTAAGCATTAGCGAAGCTTTTTAATGTCTCACTGTGGGATTTCTTTTTGCTTCAGTATCGCGCCATAAAGTATTTCAGACAAGGTGACATTTTCCATCTGCATAAAGTGCTTGCAAACAGTGTGAATTTAACTTTTATTGGCCTGATTTAGGGGTATGGGACTGTGCATAAGTCTTGGTCTCTCAACCTATAGTCCTGCACTTTAAGTGATGAATTAGTCAGTAAAATAAACAGGGTATTATCTAGCTGTACACACGTCTGCATCTTCCAAAGAAAATTAAACCTTGTTTGAACGTACAAAAGCTAATGATGGTGAAATCAACTTGGCTATAAATTACCCAAAACTCAAAACTAATCCGGAACTTTCAGAGAGCTTGAAAATGCTCTGTCTGGAGCAGAAAGCCTGGCTCGCAGGACGGCGGTGTGCGACCACGCCGAACCGCCGCACGGCACTGTCTGTGCCACTGTGTCCGTCTGCCCGCACGGCCAGGTGCTCACCCCTCAGGTCTGAGCAGGGGATGGGGCAAGACACCGACGTTACCGCAGTGCCCGTTCCCTTCCCCACGTACCGAGGGAAAGCGCGATCCATCAGTTACCATCGGCGGCAATCGACAAATGTTGATGTCTTAATGGCAACCACCATACCTGCAGCTGGGGTGTGATGGAATACTGATAGAGCCATTAGTACCCAGGCTGGTGATGCGATTTTATATTTCATTTAACCCAGAACACAACACGCTGCAATGTATATATTTGTAACTGCTCCCTTGATGGTCTCTCTGGAGTATTATAAAGATTTATCATGTAGTGTTTGGTCAATACTAAATACCGTGAAATGTCAGTAGAGCAGTTCCTGGGATTGCTTGAGCAGTAAATAACAGAATCCTACAACATCCAAAAAGAAACGAGCAGGTGAGCAAGTAACCTTAAAGAAACAAAATGAAACAAACCCAATCCCTAACCTTTAGAAAGGAACAACAAAGCAGCGAGGATTTCATTATTAAGTCCCCTTGACTTTTAATGAGATGTACGAACGCTCGCCATTCAGGTACTGTGAAAAGGGTAGCCATTTAGATCTGGAAACGCTGCGCCATGGGCTTTTGGGCACCACATCAAGTTTCCCCTCTTTTACTTCCACGAAGCCCTCGCTCTGCGTGCTCTGCAATCCCGTGTCAGCAGCCGTGCTAGGGTTAGTGGGACAGCAGGAACATCCTCGGCACCCTCCTCTCCCGAGACCTGGGTGAGAAACAGCAGCTGCTTCATGGAAGGTGGGACGGACCCCCCCCCTCCCAGTGCCGACACGTTCCCTCCTAACCACTCCCAGCCAATGGTGGGGATTGCTTGGAGAAAACCCTCCAGTTTTGTTTTTTTTTTTAACTGGTTAGAAATTGGCTACTGCTTAAACACACGTTCCTCTTTCCCTGTCTCTGACTTGCAGAATAGCTGCTAACTAACCAAAAGACAACACAGTGAGCTGCGGCTATTAGTGAGTAATAATGCCATTTGCAGGCAGCAAAGGCTGAAAGGCTTCCAGAGCAGTTAGCAGTCTGCAGGCGTCTCCCAGAAATGCATGAGCAGCGCTCCCGTGCAGCAGCCAAAGAGCAATTATTCTTGGAAAGCACGTCTGCCTCATGCTTTAAAATCCTTTCTAGTGTCTTGAGTTTTAAAAAAAAGAAACACCAAAAACTGCTGAAAGAAAGCAGAGAAACTGGAGTAAAGGACTTTACATGCTGTCAATGAACCCAGCTGCAGGTGTGCACCTCACGGCACCCTCCGGCTCTGTGCTGGGTGCCCACGGCAGTGACCACTGGCAGGGCTGAAACCGGACTGAGCAGCCCAGAGACTGGCCTTGAGGAGGATAAATCCCCTTTCCAGGCTCCCCAAGAGCAGAGACACAGGCAGCATGCAAAGCTCCTCAAAAATCACGTTTTTAGGATGAACTTCTGTCAAGCAGGCTTGTTTGTTTTTTTTGTTTTCTTCTGGCTTTCCTGTGGTTTTTTTCCCCCCAAACATCTCATTTGTAGCAGAAGATTATATTCCTAACGGGGTCATTTTGAGTGCAGTACACTACACAGTTCTGCTCTTTAAAGAAGCAGCGTGGATCCTAACAGCTCTCCAGGCGGGAAATCTGGCGGGACCTCTGCTTTCCCGCTTACTGATCGAACACTGGATCCAGTGATCCCACTGAGCCCATCAGTGCCGTGTCTTGGTAGCAAATAATGACACAGGGAGCCACCAAAGGGCTGTTTTGCGGTCCAAACTTGTTAACTTCAGAGAATAGTTCTTTTGCAACTTTATTCTATTTTTTGGCAAACCACTGTGTTGCTTGCTAGTTTATGCCATATCTTTGTTTAACCACTCTGGTGCTATTTTTTTCCTTTAAATTACGTATTTCAGTTCCTACACAAGGCTTATTGTCAACACTTCTGTGCGTTTGTGGCTTTTCTGTATGCTGTTGCCTCTTCTTTTTGGTTCACTTATTTTAATTATGCATTTTATTTTAAGTACATTGTTTTATGACATCACTTGTTAATTGTTCAATTACCACTCTTCTCCTCTGCTGCTCTGCAGTGTGCAGTGGCCTTGAAGTGCCGTAGGACTGTGCCACAAACAGCAGGAAAAATAAAAAATCAAAAACTGGCCTAAAGACCCAAAGATGCATCGCAGACAGCTCTGCGCTATTTAATTACATGTTGTTTGGCAAATAATTAGTAAGAAATTAGCTTCTTTCTCAGTATTGTAAGAGCTGTTGGAATTTGCCGGCAGGCCGCTGCCAGGTGAAGCCCGCTGCTCCCGACAGGCTGCAGGACCGAGCTCGCAGGATGGACGTTAGCCCGGGAGCGGGCGAAGCTGCGCTGAGCGTGGGTCAGGGCTGGCAGGACCTGCGGGGTTACCGGCTGACGTGCCACGCTTAGGGCCAACGGCATTTCCCAGCGCCGCAGCCGTCAGCGTGGGGACTGCGCTGGGCGGTCAGCCGGTGCCTGAAAGGTGCGGGTTAACAGGAGGTGCATTTAGCCGTCACCTCTTCACCCCCCTCAGCAAACCTGCTGCTGCAAGCCCACGCTCCTACTCTTTAATTCACTCCTCTACCAGCTTACTTGCTGCATCGCGCCTCCCACCTCACCTTTGCTTTAGGACGCCAGCTCCCTGTTACCCTTTGCATCTTCAAAAAGGTGAGAGAGCCAGCGGGCAGCGTCTCCCTGTCATCAGCCCCGCCTGAATTTCAGTGGAAGTAATTAAACCCAGACCAAAACGCCACGCGACGCAGATGCACAGTCAGCTATAGGTGCTGTGCTGAGCGCTGCGGGCTCGGAAGCAGCCAGGCACACGCTTTGTGACAGATGGATGGAAGGAGCGTTGCGGTCTGTAGATGCAGATCTACTGAGTGGCTCGCTTTCAGCTCAGGAAGGTAAAGGTTCTTGTCCTCCCTGACAGAGGAAGGGCTGATACCAGCCTGGTGCTGCCCGAGCAGGTGGTCGGCACAGACGCAGGCAGCCCTGCCCAGGCGGTGTGCGGGTTGGTGTCACGGCAGTAGGGTTTTGAGTGACTCCCACTTGGATTTGGGAGACTCAAAAGTCTGATTGAGAAGCACCCAGCCCAAAGCTGTGTGCAACACTTACCCTCCATGGAGCTGTAGACACTTCCTATCACCTTTTTTATCATACGAAGACCTAAGGCAGCCTGGAAGCTTGTTTCTGACACTGAACTCTTCATTACAGAGCTCAGACAAAGCACACCAGGTGCTCCACAGCATGTCCAGATACAAACCAGTTTCATTTGCAAATTCATACTGTATATTAATTTGGAAGGGAAGTGTGAGTTGATGGCTTGTCTTTCTGTTAGGAATGCAACAGTTTGTGACCCATTTATAATAAAAACCTGAACGAGAACTGACGATGCTGAGATTCCCCATATATCGCTGCAGTTTCTCACTTGTTTTACAGTAATTTGATGCTGCCTGAACACAGTAGTCGACCTTTTTTTACTCCTGCTTGCAGGGTAGAACAGCAGGGATGATAAACCTTATGCTTTAGTTCAGAAATAGCACACATCAGTGAGAGCGACCAGGGTTGCACCACGGGAGAGAGTGGGTTGTGGCAGCTCAGAGCAATACTGATTACTGAGGTTTATTATATATACACGAAACCCATACTGCCTGCCGGAGAAATTGCACACTGGCCTAAAGCCTGTTTAGGATGTGTTTGCTTTTTAAACCCAGGCTCATATCCAGTTCTACACCCTTTCTGTCCTGGAAAGTGTGTTCATTTTAGAGCCCCGAATGGCTCAGGGTCTTAAGAACCTGAAATGGAGACTTCTGCGAGCACCGTGATGGTCCTACTCCACCTGGAGCCGGCAGTGGCCGGGGTCTGCGTCAGCGGAACGCACATTCAGGTTGCTGTTCTTTCCTAAAGGCAAAATTGGCATCTCCCAATACCCCAGGTCAAAAAAACCAAAACCAGAAAATGTGAAACAGCTACTCGAGGTGGAAAGTGAAGCATGATGTACGCATGGTGGGGAAATCTCACTCTGGCCACTTGAAAATTGTATTTGTGCCCTAAACTTGGGAACAAAATCAAGAGTAGGAGTGACTCTGCATCCTGTGCAGCCTCGTTATGCCTGGTGTGCGGAGGACCAGCTTTGTTCTTGGGGCAACACAGTCATGGCGAAAGGTAAACCTCAGCACAAAGAGCATGGAAAAAAATAATAAAGCAAAACGAGCACAGGATGAAAGCAGCACTTGGGGTCATCTGGGTGCTAGATAGCATCTGCTTTTGTGTATACAGAAGGAAACATAGCATGAGCAATGGCTCGGAAGCAGCTATGCTGGATGTTTATTGCACAAAGATGACTGGGGCAAATGAGAACATTTCCACTTTTTCAGCAGGCTGTGCACAATGTGCGTGGCTCTCACGGTGACCACAGACCTCCAGAACAGTGGGCAAGCGCCTTGCTTCTAGTAAACTGTGTAATCTCTTTCCAAAACTGTGAAGCCCAGGCTCAGAGATCACAAGGATTTTGCCTGATTAAAGACCAGAATAAATTTTGGGCCCAGGTTGTCTGGCTGTTGTAGCAGCAAATGTGGGAAGAAGGGCCTCGGGCTATTTTCCTTGACATGGAAAACTTACATGACACATCTTTTGATGTGTTGATTCTATTTTTTAAACATTGCCTAGCACAGAAATCGGTTCTGGCTGCAGCTCAGCCAGCCTTCAGCTCTGCCCCGTGCCGTCCAACGTTTCTGCCTTGCAGGGCAGGAGCTGTGCCCAGCCCCCGTGTCTCTGCTGGCAACAAGCACGCTCCCACGCGGGCACGAGCAGCTTTTCTCAGGTGTCTTCCCCACCTCCAGCACAAGCTAATCATAATCCCTGTGTTCCTCCATGAACTATTTACATGATCACAGCCAGCCTTTGGCACAATTTCTTGCTAATGCTGTCACAGTAATGGCACTCTCGTAACGACTGTGTTGCCACCAGCTAAAACTGTACTGCAGATTATCTCACCTGGCTCAGAGTCTGCAGCTTTTCTGCGTGGGGGTCAGCTGGGTCAATGGTCCTGCAAGACACGTGGCCCCAGATGAACCTGAACTCCTTGTGGTATGTTCCAGAGGAAGCACTGCATCCCTTTTGCTAGTCACAGAAAAGGGCAAATTCCATCACTAGCTCTGGGGCTCTTCTTCATGGGTCACAACTTGGTAGGAAAGCTTTCATCCCGAGGAACTTTGCCGAGCCGTTCTAGGAGTTCTTATGTATGAGAGAAGACATCTGAGGAAAGAGTTGCTTGGGAGACTTGATGTGGCATTTGGCTAGTGGGAATTCCTCTTTCTGGTGCTAGTGTGTGAGGAGGACAAAAATGAGCCTGAATGTCAGGTCCTGGGAAAAAGCATGCAGCTCAGAAGGAAAAAATGAAAAGATCTGTACTTCCTGATTTGTTGCTAATTTTTTTATATTTTTAAAAGCAAAATCGATCCTAAATTTTCAAGGTTGAATCTTTGGTTTTGTCAGGTTTGCTTCTCAGTACTAGCATTTCAGAGCTTGTGGACAGATCTTTACGCGAAAGGATAGTGTTGAAGTGCAGAGAGAGATGAGACTCTTCCAGCTGGAAGAATTCTCCAACCCGCTTTCCCTGACAGAGGCAATGGGAGATGGCAGATGGTAGGTGGCATCTTGTTTATCAGAACAAAAACTGTGGCATCTCTTGAGGTGCTGGAAAGACTATACAGCTGAAGTGAGAAGTTGTCTGTGTGCACTGACCAGCTATTTCCTCTGAACTAAAAAACTGCTTCTGTTTGGTGCAACTTGCAGAAAAAATGAATTTAGCCAAGGAGAATTAATAGGGAGGACATTGGCCCTGCGCTGGGTTGGGAGACTAGGTCACCAGGCCTGCCATAGCTCTTACCATAGCCAGGAAGCCCAGAGTTTTGACCCCAGAAACCATCACTGAAGGTTGGTATGGGTACCTCCATACCAGGAGGTAACACGAATTCCACTCAGAACCTCCGTTCCACTACACTTTTCCATGTGCTTCCCTTGTGTTCAGGTCTGCAGCATCCAGAAAGTGATTGCTATGCTCTCCTATTCTCTCTTTAATATCTAAAATACTCAAGGCTGTAGCCTCGCGCGTTTTTCCACACATGAATATTGCTGGGTTCTATAAGAAATGCAGGTCTTTCAGCATTTCTAAATGCCTAACGCTATCCCAGTTTTGGCCTAGAAAGGGCAATTAATCCAATTTATTCCTCGTAAGCTCCAAACTCCCAAATAACCAGAGTAGCCGCAGCAGAAGGATGAGCTGCTCAAGATGCAGCACAACTGTAGCATCCTCGTGGGACCTACCCAAAAACCAGAGGTAAATGCCAGAGAATAGTAGGAATTAGCAGGGGCTTCCTCTACAGCTGTGCAGTTTGTGACTGCTTCCCCCAGCGGAAAATCCCGAGATGCTTTGGTAGGTAACAAACTGCTCCACACATCAAAGCAGAGGTGTACCCAAACAGATGTGGTCATTCTGCCACTGGGGCAAAGCCAGAGCAGCTTTACGGATGAGAATGGAGATAAATTGAAATTAAAAAAGGTATGGGAGGAGAATTGGAACCCTAATGTTTTTTTTATTTCAAGCTGATCTGTACACATGTCACACAGTTGGATGTATGAATAGTAAATTATTCTATTCATTTCTTACTCTTGATGAACAGTAAATTAGTCTAATAACATTTACTGTTCAATTCATTGATTGTCAGAGGGAGATTAGAAGCAAATAGCTTTTAAGTCTTTCCAGCTGCAAACATTAGAGTTGTCTAAAGTTATGATTTTTGACTGTAATTAGCTGCAGCTCTCCAGCATCCCCCCGCCCCGTCCCCACCGTGCTGGTGCGCTCCCTGACCCCTGCCCAGGCGTCCTTCTGCCAGCCAGTGCTCTTTGGTGGTGGCAGGGATCCCAAAGCACTTCAGCAAGGTAAGTTATTGCAGCTCCCTTGACGAAGTAGGTAACAAAAATAACTATTTTTTTAAAAAAAGACATTTACCCAAATGGCTTAACAGTGCTGCACAGCAAGAACACTGGAGAGTGGAGAATAAACCTGAAAGCTGTGAGGCTGAGGGGGTGTAGGGGGGGGCTTTCGTGATGTCAGGCTCTGCCACGGTGTGAAAAGCTTTTCTATTCTGTGTCTGGAGGGTCTGAAGTGCTCTTACTCAGGAGGGCTTCACTGGAGCTGCTGTACAGACACCAGCAGAATACAAGCGTACGAGCAAGGAGAACAAGGCCCATAAAACTGCAGACGAGTCAAGTGAATTTGAGACAGATGCCTGCCTTGTACCTGGTGTGCCTCCGTTTGTCATCCTCCTGCCCACGGCTTCCGCGCCGCGCTGGGATTCGGTCCTATCAGTGGGAAGGCCCTACTGGCTATTCAACAGCCACAGCATCGCTCAGAGCCAAAAGAAACCACAAACAGCAGAATCGTTTCAAATGCTACCAGAGCTTGGAGTTCTTTATTACCTTTATCTACACCTTCACCCCCCCTTTTCTTTCACTAGACTAAAGAAGTAAATAAAAGTAGCCTTCTCTTGATGTGCTAGTCAGGTTTTATCTCTGCTGGAGACACGCTGTGCTCACGGAGAGCCGCAGCTGGGTTGGACAGCAGGTGCTTTGGGGAAACCAAGCCTCCTACCAGCACCAGAGCCCTGGTATTGTGAGGCCACCCTGTCACAGCCCTGCCGCCGAAGCTGTGTGCCTGCCAGTGCCCGCACGCTGCTGGCAGTGCTGTCACACGATGCCTCTGCGACGGGACGGGAGCAGACACGAGACCCTGCAGGGCTTTGGCCACGGGCTGGCACAGAGCATCGGGATCGTCCGGATGCTGCTGCGGTCTGGAGCTGCGCGAGGAGCTGCTGGGGACTCAGGCGAGGGTCTTGGCAGAGCAGCTGGGCTCCTGGCACAGCCTCGTGCCGGTGGATGAGGGCCGGCAGCGGTGCGGGGACGGGCGGGCGAGCCGGGGGCATGGGCAGCCACTGGCACGGACGGCGCTGGTTCAGATGCTGGAGATGTGGCTTCTGCTTTCTAAGCACGCGGGCTGTATGCAGCAATAAAATGCCATTCACCATATTTCACGGAAATTCTTTTCCCTTGGAAAATGGAAATCTGATAAACTCTCTGTATACAAATAGTAGATTTTTTGGTGGAATTTTCCGCTGGGAAGCCTGAAGTGGTATTTCATTGACCTGGAACGCGCCGGGTTTGGATGATGCTTAGTTTTGCACTCACCTGGGCTGTCAGGATCTTCTGTGCACAGTTCTCCGTTTCCAGGGGCATGTTGTTGGCCTTACCGAGGCTGACTCATCTCCTGGCTTTGCAGCGTGATGGAAAGGGAGCGTGACGTGCCGAAGCTGTGGGGAAGCATGGGACCACAGCTCCTGCAAAGACCAACGACATCTCAGCTGCAGCCAAGGATTAATGCCAAAGCAAGATCAGATTAAGGAAAGGACTTCTCATTTTAACTTCTCTGAATATTTGCTCATTTCAATTTTTTGCTTTGCTTTCTCTCCTTCCCATATAATGACCCACAAGCACGACAAAATATCAAAACTTGGGGGGAGCTGGAGTTGTGATTGTTTGGAGGGGGCTGTTTTTAAAAGCTTTACTGTTCCTGCCTTTCTTATGCTAAGGTTTTCAAATAGAAATATACACACACCTTAACAACAAAAGGCTATAATGACTGCATTGTCACCAGATAAAACTGTACTAAAAATAAATAAATGCTGCAGTTTAACATGATTCAGTAAGCAGGGTCCTTATTATTCTTCCACCACTCAAAAGGCAGATTCAATCTCAGCATAATGCACTCCATATCTCTGTCACATCCCTCATCCGACTGGTGCCTCTTTCGAAGTTTCTACCTGCTCATGAGTGCAGAGGGTTAAGAATAACCACAGGTGCGAGTGTTGTGGTCACTGATGCATATTTTTAAGTGGTAGGACACAGTGAAGAATCTTGGCTTAAGAGTAATAAAAGTGAGGTCCCGATTTGTTAATGAGGAGTATTGTCTGCTGCAGACACTAATTTCACTACAGGGTGCAGTCTTCAAACTTTTCATTCTAATTAGAATGCATTTCCATATTCTTTATCAATTTCTTCTCTTATGAAATCTTCTCAAATGACCTTTTTTTCTTCACTTATGACTCATCCAAAGATTTTTATTTTTCCCAAAACAATCATTCAGATGCAACTGCATTTTTCCAGTAAACACGTTCAAAAATAAATGACCTTGCCAGCTCATGCCTACACAGTGGGAGAAGGGCATTAGCAGTGCAGAGGCAGCTACTAATAATACACAGGAAAATTAAGTATGGGAGAAGACCGTCTTCTTCTAATTCCTTGAGCATTTAATTTCCAAAAGCCCTGCAGTGGAATGTGTCTCGAGCAGCAGCTTAATGGCTACCAATGGAGTTCCAGCAGTGGGGAAACAAGTCCCAACAGAACAAGGGGCATTTTGTGCACAGAGGAAAATAGGTTATCTGCTAAGGAGGCATTTTTTCCTTTCCTTCAGTCCTCCACAGCTGTGTCCAGTTCCAATTTTTATAACAAAGTAAATTATTAACTCAAGTTGACGGATTGGTTGGTGTTGGTAATAGGCTTTCAAAATGATTAGTGATATATACTCATTACCCAAATTAAAAAGCCGTATTAAAAATAAGGAGAGGAAATGTAGCAGCATTATCAAAGTAATAATTTCTACTTAGTGCGTATCTTTCCTGAACTTTGGCAAACGTTGAATTATGCAAGACAAACACTAATCTGAAAGCATTCTAATTAATGACGGTATTTCTTTGCTATCAAATTAAAACCAACACATTCATAGCGCATCTGACTTAAACGTTACTGCAAGTTCTTCACAGATTGAGGAAGATTGTTGATGTGTTTTAAAATATTACACCTATACCCAAGTTACCAGGCTTGAGCCATATTCTTCCCTTGCAGAACAATTATTAATGGGAAAGACTTCTATAACTCAAAGTTCACCCAAATATTTGTTTTGTTATTCAGTACTTCAACCATCTCAGAAAAAAAAAAAAAAAGAAATCAGAGATGAGTATCTTGACATCAATTAATCACAGTGCTTTTTTATCCAGGGTTTGCTATAGTTTTCACCAACTAACAGAATCAAACAGTTGCTTTCAATTTAAAGATGCTTTAAAGATGAAAACACATTTACAAAACTTCTTTCAGAATAAAACAATAATCAGGCAGCTAATTAAGCACATTGTAAGCACTGAGCTTTTGAGTTAAAGACCTGTCCAGGCCGTAACATCATTTTTACTTTGCTATTATATGCAGAAAGCTAATAAAAGCATGATTTTGAAAAAAATCACATTAGTGATTTGCCAGAGTGAATGTAGATGTCAAAATGCTAATCTAGAGAAGCTGTCAGGAGTTTAAATAGATTTTTCACTGACTTGCTGTTCTTAATTATAGCTCAGCACCCTGTACAGGTTAAAAATGCCAGGTTCCTTCGAAACAAACTAGGAGCTCCTTACCATCTCGTCAAATTCTCCTTCTCTTCCTTTCAAATGGATCAATCAGATGCCAACACATAACATTTTTCATTTACATCTTTTCTTAAGCTTCCTTATCCACCGCAATTATATTTTTACGCAAACCTATCCTGAAGGGGATAGAAGAGATTTCATGGAAGAAGCATAATTGGCAATTGAGCTTGCTCTTTCGTGGGCTTCTTTTATGAGAAAAGATAGTGTTTTGTGTTGTAGAAATTCAGCACTTAAATTAGAGGGTATGCTGGCTACTTAGTTAAATAATCTAGAATAATCAGGTCAGGAGGGAATTGCACATAGCTCTCACTTAATGTTTTGTATTAATTTTTCAGATAATGTAATTCTACATACTATCCAAGTATTCAAGAGCGCATCAAAAAAGAGCTGCAAACTGGAGGATTGACAAGTTGCTAATCCAATCCTCTGACTGTCGCAGGGCGCCATGTAAAAGGGATTCTTTGTTGTTTAAGAGCTGATTGAGTTCCATTACTATCCATATTCAGAGCCCTGGGCACAATATTAATGCTAATACCGTTGTTACGGAGATGGAAAACCGTTAAGAATGAACAATAATCAGCTCACAATATCATTGGACATATTCATGCAGCTTGTAGTGTGGTGAGATCCGATAGCTCTGAACCTTTCTAAAGAGAAAACGAAAATCCAATTAACATCTTCTGCGTAAACCTCCTTGGCTACTTTCACTGGAGATGACCTTGGGCAGCTGTGTTGCAATTTTGCCAAAACCTCAATTATGTCTTTAATTCAGCAGTGCTGTTGGGCTTTGCCCAGACAGAAGGGCTGGCTCCGTGGCCCGCCCCTCATGCTGGGCGATAGTTGCTCACACAAGTTGCCTCAGCAGCCATTGGCATGCTCTGTGCCGAGCCGTAACACGGACGGGCAGCGACCGGGCTTCGGGCTTTACCAGTCCACGGGGATGCGCAAGCCAACCAGCAAGAAAACTCCTTTCCTCTCCCTTTCCCACCTCCAGTCAAAATCCCAGCTCTCGGACATGCCCTTCCACCAGCAGTAGGGCACTGCCCCTGTTTCTAAGGCAGATGGCTGGTGCGACCTGGCGAGTGGCTAATTGTTTCCTGCTAATGATGCATGCAGTGAGGGGAGGAGAGGCTCCACACGGTCCCGCGCAGGGGGATGACAGACCCAGGCCATGCAGCCCAGCTCCCTGGACTCAGGGTCATCCAGCCTACGTCCATAGGAAACTCCGCTCCTTTAGAACAGAGGGTCCTTGCAACCTGTTTGAATTGGACCTAGAAAAACTCTAATTATGAGTGAAATTCAGCCTGACGGAGAAATAAAAGAAGTGCTTTTCTTTGCAGCAGGATTTGAATTTACCTGGATTCATTAATTAATTAAAGGTAGGGTAAGGAAGTAACTGCCATGAAAGAACTCCCGAAGAAAGAATTTATTTTTGAAGTATTTTACTGTACTGTCCATTTGATAGTTTTCATTAAGCCAGAAGGTAAACATAAGTTTTCATAGCCTGCCCTCCGTACCTCTTTCTTTGAGAGGCAGCCTGCAACGAGACAAGCAGATACTGCATGACAGTGAGCACTCATCCTGGTGGCCACATGGCCCAAGAGTCTTCCACTAGGCAACATCATCTATAGCAAGGTCTGGTGCTAATCACCATGAGCAGGAGTCTTAAAGGAGTGAGGATCTTGATAGGAGGAAGCGTATTTGTTTCCAGCCAGCATGGACAGCTTCTGGACATAAAGCTTTTCCCTCCTGTGACTGTAGAATTCATGTGAAAAGAGGTGGAGGACTTATTACTGACTGTGCTAATGCCACTGAGATGTTCAACATGAACTGTAAGCTGTGTTCAACCTGAAACTTTGTTACAGCTTCTGTCAACACCACAAGTGAAGGATCCCAAAATACAAAGCATTTTGAACTCTTTCTTTTCATTTCCTTTTCATTATACAAGGACGATACTGTCTTATCTCAAACACACACTTGCATATTTGCACTCTGTAACGGAGAAACAGCACTACATACAGGTCCTTAAAAGTAAACACCAAACTCTGTAAATCTTGCGTATAATTAGGAAGATTCTTCTGGATTTAGTATTTTCCCCAAAGCTGTTGCTGCTTGATTTGGCTGTCATCTGTGTCACTTCTGTGGAAAGATTTTCTCTGTGTTAGAAAGGGAAAATCGGAACAGCAAGCTAATAACTTGTTACAACAGTAAGATTTAAGGAAGAAAATAACGAAGCAGAGCTGCTGACAGCAGTGTGGATGTTGTACCTCCTCTTGAAATGAAGCAGGTGAGGACCACTCTTTGCTTTAGAGGGTCTCTCTTGGTAAGGACCAGCACAGAGCTTGCACCTGATGGACACAAACATCTTTTGCTGGCCAGGCGTGCACACTGTGAGCTGAATACTGGCTGTGACATTAGAGTGAAGAGAAAACAGCTTCCCCTTAAATATCCCCAGCCCAACAAAGCAAACTCAGTCTCAACTTTATCCTTTTGATTTAATTTCCTAGTGTATTAATTTTGGCCATTCAATCTCATTGATCTATTGAGTCCATCTCAGCTGTGACCTTGATTTGATTGCTTAATTGGCTTAGCAAAGCCTGGATGCATTAGCTCTGCAACGCGCTTGCTTGATTTCTGTACATGCTTGCTTATCCTTTGTTGTAAGATCTATAAAAAGCAAACAGAACTTATTTTACATAAAATGGCAGCCAAGCTTAGAAATTCCAGGGCAAAGATAATCTCAGCTATATGCATGCCATTTCTGTCCTCCTAGCATAAGGAGAAGAGTTTAATCTTGCCTTGTTCAGGTCTGGAGATGTTTCAACGTTGACATGTGCCCTTCAGTAAAGCTTTCTAGTTTAACAGATCACTGTCCAGCAACAGCTTGGCTGAGGCATGAGCTCTCATTTTCTTCAGATGACTGCTGAGGGGGTCGTTTGCGCTGGCAGAAGCAGAGTAAGGAACAGCCGATGGCAATGTCTTCTGCAGACACAGTAAAACTTTCTCGTATGCTTCACTCAGGATCCTATCGTCATTATACCTGACTGAACCAAATCTCTCCTGCTGCTGTGATTTTAAGCGTGCCGATGCAATGCACTGGCATTTCTGTGTTTGCTTCATTTGCATTTAAACAATCAAGATTTCTAATTAAAATGCATAAATGAATCATCCACTAAAAGCCCTATCTCCTGCGTTATTTATTTTTTATATTAAACCTTCAATTTGATGGATAAGCAGTGTCATTGGTCATTTCTGCTTAAAAGTTCCCATCAGCAGTGAAATATTTGACAAATCTGATGTTAAATTTTTCATCCCTATCTTTCAGCACTTGTGGTTCATTAAGACAAATAGTATGTCTCATACTTTTGATGTATTCTTTGAAGCTCTTTGGGACCGGCACTCTGTTGAAGAGGCAGAGGTAGCGGTCAAATGGATGGTTTGTGATCCCACCAGTACTCTCCTTACAGCTTGCTTTATGCAGCCCAGCACATCCATGGCAGCAAGTGTCCTTTGTTTCTCCAGTGTCTTCTGCCTGTGGCAACTCTCACTCCTTCCTGTATAGTGCCAGAATTTGGGGGTTTGGTACCAACCTGTTAATGGAAGTAATGTGGACTTTCTCCTAAGTGAAACATGTTTTCCTTATGTTTTGGGTTAGGTGTTTTTTTTTCTTTTTACCCTGTGACAGGGGTATCTGCAGTCATCACAAAAGTTCCTATACTTCCAGCAGTACTTTCCAGCCAGGCACTGAAATTTGACTCCAAGGAAAGTATTTTGTCCCAAGAACTACATCCTCATATAGAGAATAAAGCAGAAAACACATTTTGCTGCTAGGTTCTCTCAGAGGATTACTGTAAAACTAAACTAATAACAATGCAGCATTCCTTCAAAAACTGAAATCTTGCTCATATGCTAAGAAGCTGTAAGAGTAACAGCATCATCTGGTGGCTTCTGCCACAAAGCATGGATTAATTGATTTTTTTTGTTCTACTTTCATTTAAATTGCTCATCTCTCAGGTGAGGCCAGGTCCTGAAGGAATGTGCGAGAGGAAAACCAGAAAATGATAAAAAAGAGAGAAGGTAGTAACGAAATCCTCAGCTATAATGAAACATTAAACTGCATCTGAATATCTCAGATCTTTTTAAAAGGATTTTTGAAGAACATTGAAAAACACCATTCTCATTGAAGCCAAGCTTTATTTAAGGCAATGCCAGATGTGGTTGGGATTTTCGAAGCACACATTAAGAACAAGAATGATGCCACTAAAAGCCTTGAACCTTAGATAAAGACTAGTGTAAACCTCAACAGAATCTTAAGGCAATTCCCTTCCACCACCTCTTTTGTAAGTGCAAACCCCAATCTTTCCAACGCCTCCTGCATCTTACTTTTGGAATTTTTATTATTGATCCTCTTAACCTTTGGAGAGGTGCTATGTAAAAATCCAGTATTAGTTTACAGAAGAGCTTCAGCTGTGAACAAGTGCTATTATGATCATGATTGTAACACAAGCTGATCCACCAAAGCTTACACGTACGGTTGGCGTAGCACTAGAGGCTGAATCAGCCTCCTTTAGGTACTAAACCTCCCTGACCCAAACGTGCTGAAGTATTCCCAGAAGTGCCCAAAGTCCCCAGTAAGAAGTTTACCCCAATCCAGGTGAAGCAGAAGGGCCACACTAGCCTATAGAGCTCAAAGTCTTCAGGATTAGTTGTTGCAAAAGCTTATTAATGAGGCAATAAAATGAAAATTATTCCTTCTGGCTTTATTGGTGCACAATGTCTGTTTTACATTCATACAGTTTCTGTCCTATCCTTGGCAGTTGTCTTCTTTGTTGTATTCTTACAAAGAAAGAAATATCAAAACATTAATTTAAACTGTCACAATGCAAAGGGCTGACAGTCATATAAAGAATTATCATTATGGCAGAGAACGGAGACAAGTTAGCGAAGGAAAATTAAAGTGACTAGCTAAACAGAATCAAACTTCTTGAAAAATCTAGGATATTGCCATGACAATTCGAATTGCTCCAACTTTTTCTTTTTGTATTTTTCAGCACTTTCCTACACAGTCTATTATCAATCTGATGAGGAAAAGAAAGAAAAAGAAATCACTTCATATATATGCTACTTTTAGTGAAATATGTATCTCAAAAGAGAAGGTTCATCCTGTACAAGTTTGTGCAATAAGATAAATTGCAACTAACTTCAATCTTTGTAATTTTCCATAATTGTGGAAGTCAGACTGGACGAGATCACAGCCTTTCTAATCTTTCTCACCGATGCACACGATATGGAAATGTTCCTTTGTCCTCTTCAGGGTTTTTTTGGAAAACAAAAATGATTCCTTTCCAGCAAACAAAGAGATTCCTGCAGGTGGTGGGCCAGGGTCTCAAAATGCTTTGTCTAGTCCTATGAACCATTTTAATTATTTTACAAATTAGGTAAGGAAGAGAGCGGTTAAAGGAAGAATAACCACTTCACTCTTGTGTTATGCTTTTCAACAATAGCTCTTGGAACATTTTACTATGGCTATGAAGAAAGTGAGGCCACAAGAGTCTCAAGGTACAAGTCAACGCCGAGCAAGCTAGACCACCGCAGTCTGAGTAGATTGTTATCTCTGGTAAAGTAAACCAACAGATTCTTTGTCATAAGACAAGTTTTCAGCAGGGAACACAACGCCCAGTCTTGTGCTCTGTCCTCTCATCATACGCTACCTGGGTAAGAGCAGGATATTATCAATTTAATGCAAAGAGTTGGTGAAGCTCCGCATCCCTTCTTCCGCACAAATGTCCACTGCCTTCTAGCTATAGTATCTGCAGTGCAAATTAAGCAGTTAGCATTGCAGTGGCTAACTGATCAGACTACTAATGAAGCATGAGTCCACAAGATTGCTTTATACAGTCAAAATTCATAATTAATTCTCATGCACATAAGCAATCATTGAGTTAGTTCAGCTAGCGCATCAAAAACAGATGAAAACACCAAAGGCTGAGCAAATCAGTCTTCCCAAGGTAGATGAATGAGAGGCTTACATGGCTAATGCCAACAGGACAGAGGCACAAAACTCCCTGTGGATGTAAGGACATAAGATTCTTTCCACTTGTTCATCATTCTTATGTGCCTTTAAGCACCGTAATCCTGGAATTAGAAAAGCAGACTGTTTAGAAATACCACAGGAGGTAGCCTTGAGGTTGTGTATACTCAGTAGCAGCAGGCACTCCATTCAATAAACGCCAAGACCAGCCAGCATTGCCAGCGAAAGCTGCTTGGCCAAGGCCTGGTGTGTCCGCAGAGAAGTCACAGGGTCGGACCCTCTGCACAGCGAAGTCTAAACCTAAAAAAACCTAAAACATCTGCACAGATCACAAGATGAAAAAAGAATAGGGAAGGACTGCGAATCACTATTATTCCCCAAATAAATCAGCTGCACATTATGACTTGGGAAAGCAGACAAGAAAACACTTGGAAATGTAATAAATGTGAATTGCTGCAGTCACACCAAACGTAGCTTCAGTCCCCTAATTGTATCAATTATTTTTTATGATTGCGATCTCAAAGATGTAAAGTTTTGCTAGGAAGATGTATTTGCAAATCACTTTGATTACCATCTGCAAATAGTCTGAATGTGTTTAAGAGCTGTTGCATATTCGCTTTGGACCTCTGACCCCTCTTCGCAGTGTCCTGCATCAGCTGGCAGAACATCAGGCACTGTAGACACTCCCACCTGAAGCATTCAGATGGTCCTGGAATTATTTGGGCTACTCATATGGAGAGTCCTTGTATAAGCCGTCCCTTTACTGATCTCAGGGCTCTTATGACTGACTTTGCTTTTCACATTTCTCTCTCTCTCTTTTTCATTTCTTAATCAGATATGTTTTACTGTGAGGAAAAATTTGACCATTTACTATTGTATTTTAAGAAATAAGCCTACTAGACCAAGCATTCAAGGTAATTTAATTTTTGCAATAGGAGGTATAATTGAAGAATCATATTTTCAATGTAAGACACTATCTAAAACTAGTCCCTGGTATGAACTCTGGTCAACTATATACAATCGTCTTTAATATGGCCTTTGATAGTATTCGTTTAGCACTCTAGTGCAAAGCCTCTAAAAGGGCACTGAATGAAATTAGTTTCCAAAAGAACTAGAATAGTAACAGAAGTCTCTTTCTCTGAATTAACAACAATCTTAAAATCTCAACTGCTTTGAAACAGCACATTAATCCACAATGAAAATGTTTGCATAGTATTTAAAAAATACAAACAAGATTAACAAGGAACTTTCCAAGGACAAGATACATTTGATTTGATTTGAAGACTGAACCGAAAGTTCAGTGCCTTAATGTTTTTTTTTTTTTAAAGAGATTTAGAGAGGATATAACTAGATGAGGGGAAAAATCAACCCTACCCTCCTCTTCTGCAAATACCAATTTGAATACTGCAAAGTTCATTTAGTAACCATATATCACCATCGTAAATATCAATCTCACTGCTGACCGATGTAGCATGACTGGCAGTAGGTCTGTAAGAGCATTGCCCATGATCGCTCTTTCCAGCCACTGTCGTAAGGTAGCCTGAGTCTGTAAGAGCCTCCTGCACCCCAGAGCCCTCCAGTGCTCATACCAAGATCAATAGCAGCAAGCAGTAGGACTTGTGAGCAAGTACTTTTGGATCTTATCAGTTACACAGCTCTACAGCCTATAAGGGGAAGCACATAGCTCATCACCTAAGGAATTTTGTGCCAAAAGAACGGGTGGTACTTTGAGGGCAGGAATCCATCCCTTCTACCTCACACCCCTATTTTATGACGGGATGAATCGACTCTTCTCTCTGTTGACTGCAGGAGAAGATTAAGCAATAAGCTTGGAGAAGATAATCAAGCTTCAGAAGGCTGAAATTAGATTAGGGGAATCCTACCCAAAACATTTTTGGATCTGATCTTCAGCTAATCTAAGTACAACTAGACCATTCCCCTTGATGGAGTGCAGGGTGGTTTCCCCAGCAAAAGTTTTGGCCTTTATCACACATGCAGCATTCTGGATCCAGAAAGCAGTAAGAGAAAATCTCCTGCAGGACAGAAAACAAAACGTGGCCAAAAGAGAAGTAACAACTGCCTTGACTGCATCTCCATGAGGATGCTAGTCTCACCTGGAGAACACGTTTCTCCCTGAGGCTTTCACCAGCTTCTCATTTCTCCTTCATGTTCCCTTTTGGGCTGAGCAGAGCTGTAGCACCAGATCTGAACTTGCCATCACTGTTCAAAGAGAGACTTCAGCATTGCAAAGTGTGCGTGAAGGACAAAGGCAGACTGGAGTAGGAGTGAGCCCCAGGAAGATGAAACAGAGCATCATCTACAAATTGTCATGTCTGAGAGGTACAGGCTTAACAAAGCTCATCCTCCTACAGAAGAAGCAATTTCTTACCCTGCACCAGCCTCTGGCTTCATTTCTGCAGCAAGGACTGGCCTGGTGACCACACTGCTGAATGGGAGATGAAGTCTCCCTGCCCTCTCTGTCCTGTTCCTCACTTTTAAACTCGCACATCTGCACACACACCTCATCACCTGCACCAGGGGACCCTGCTTCTTAAAGTGAATTTAGAATGAGATGAACAGGGATTGTTTTGGGAGCAAAGAGCAAACCTCTGCTAAGCCTTAAAACCTGTTCTTAGCAGACTTTTTGATTGCTCCAGGGGTGTATATGCATGTACTTCTGCAGTGAAAAAAGTGCAGCAAAAATGATTAAACACATGAGGAAGGAGGCTTTCATCTAAAAGGTGATTAAAAAGACTAGCATTGTTTAGTTTGCAAGACACAAGAGTAAAAGACGATATAACAGAAGCAGTGAGAACGGGCTATGTATTCTGTTTTCTCTCAAGAACAAATAAGCACGGAAAGGTGAAGGAAAAATTGCGAAAACATTTGTGTAGTGTATAATCAACCTTGCAACTCATTGCTGCAGGATATTAGGCAAATTTTTCAGAAAAATTTCTAAATGTGCTACAAATAATAAGCCTCAGTTTCCTAGGTGAAGGAAAAGCAAAACCAAACAATCTCCCCAAACTGCAAGGATGGTTAGTCTCTGTCCTTGCGCTTAGATTGGTTAGAGACGGGATGTCTGTCTCCAGAGGGATGGCATTATTTATTTATCAAGTGCATGATATGGGAATGCTTGCTTCCTTCAAGCGGGAGGCTCTGTAGAAGGTAATTAAAAGGGTCGGTAAATGCAGCTGTATGAAGTCATTGCCCAGAGATTTCTTCCACAATACATAAACTTAGCAATGGTCAAGTGGCTCAGGTTTAGTTATTTTGTTCTCAGCTGGTTATTTTCCCCAATAAACTTCAATTACAACTAGGTAACTGTCAAGGCTGTGAATGAAAATGGAATGAAATATATTCATGTCCTTGGAAAGTTCTCTGCTAATCCTCCTTGTTTCTACGTACTTGTAAATGCTAAGTAAACATACTTGTGGTGGCTCTAGCCTATTTTGAGTATAAAAGAGAAACTCTTGTACCTCGAATATTACTCTGAGTTAGAAGTGAGCAGAATCTGAATTTTAATGGTCCCCTCTGCATCATCCAGTGCTGAAAGTCGCCTCGGCGAGAGCGGATCAGGGCGCTGATGCGACATGGCAGTCCTGTGCCGTGCTGCTGGAGGCTGCGCTCCCCGCAGCCCGCCCATCTTCAGCTGGGGCTGTCAGAGCTGCAGCGCGCTGGGAAGCAGGGAAGGTGCTGCTGCGAACAGAATTAGTACCTGCTTAAAATGTACATGTATACGGAGAACAAACTGTCTTTTAAAAAGAATTTGAAATGCTACTTTTGGCTTATGAATGGTTTTCTTGCAACTGTCAGGCCATCTGCTTGGAGAGGGGTCTGTACAGTCATGAAAAGGATCTTAAAATATACTCTCCTCATAAACATCTTTTGTTTGGAAAATCCACATGCATCACATAATGCAGTAAATGGCAGCACAGGCTGAACTGAAACATTTTTAAATGCCGAGGATGCAACCTTGGATACAGCTCCCCCCGCCCCCCCGCCTCCCCTCTATTAATAAGCAGGCTTTAAAGGCACACTTAGACACATTCTTCTACAGACTCCGATTGGCAGCACCCACCTGCTGGGAAACATGCTAAGATAACTTCCTTGGGTACATCCAAAATACCAAACTGGGTTGTGGGCAGGAAAGAAACAGCCTTCTGCAAAGCAGCTCTCTCAGAGATTACATCATTCTCCCAGCCAATTTTCTGCCTACACTGCACCATTTTGTATAGTGTGTATGTGTGTAAAAAAAAATAGCACATGTCCGTGTGTATGCAATCAAAAAGGCCAAATTAAGGGTGTGCAAGCACATTTAATTCTAGCATTTCCTAACTTTTGGGAGCTTAGCTTTTCAGAACTGCTTGGTACGTGAATATACACAATACATACATATGCACATAAACATTTATTTTGTTTGCATGCCTAGAATATAAAATTGTGTGTATGAGAACAGCGTTACGCTTTCCTTACTTTTTTTTCTGTTTATTTTCATCATTCTTTGGTCATTTTTTGTTTACCTGCTTTTTGTTATTCTAATGTAAGTTCAAATATACAAAATGCTAATTTTCTTTTACATAAAAATGTAATAAAACTTTCTGGCTTTCTTTATAAACAAATTTCAGCAGGAATGTTGATGGGATGCCGTATAACAAGTAAAGAAGAAATACTGTTTAATTATCTTCCATATAAAATCCAATAAAACGTTCTGGCTTTTCTTATTTTTCTGTACTGGGGATTAACATCAGCGTCTTTGTGATGAGAAATCTGCATTCATGGTTCCTCTATTTAGATTTAAATAGGAATTATAGTTCTTGGCAGAAAGGGATCTGTCAAATATCGCAGCATTTGTGGCAGGTGGTCACTGCATTGCTTAGTACAGACACTGCCTGCTTAACCATAGCCTGAAGTAAACATCAAAAGTCAATTATTCTCTTTGTAAATATTTTATTTATATTGTGGAGGCTAACAAACATCTTTTCAGCGCTTGGCTGAGACCTTCCTCCATGGATCAAAATCCTACTGAACCTGCGTTTGCGTGGTTAAAAATGTGTGTAGCAATCCAGGGGTACCAGTGTATATCAGGCTTCGTAACACAATCCGCTACTTGGAAACCTTTAACGACTTGGCTGGGCTGAAGTGGACAGAGCTAAAGCTTGTCATGGTTGTTATCATCGCAGCTGCCAATTAGTACGACAATCATGTATTATTTTGCCAAAATCCCTTTCCTCAGTTAAACTGTATTTTGAATATAAATACTGCAAAAAAAAAAAAAAAGTGTCACTTTCCTTGGAATTAACATTTTGGGAGTGGGAAAGCAGGAGGTCTGGCCTAGTAGCAAGATGAATGTGTGCGTGGGGGCCCTACAGAGGTAACCTGAATGCACAATGAGTAGCAAATGTGAAACAAGAGCTGAGCTCTGAGGGTCAAATGTCTTGAAGAAGTGTCTTGTCGCAAGGTAAACCTACTAAAACAAATTGACAGTATCTGGCAACAGTTATGCATACATGGCAGAACCTGTCCCAAATCCACTACTGTGGGGAAAAAGTCTAAAGATGCTGGAAAACATTTTATATCCTTATTTGAACCTTATCTGAACTCTTTGGGCCATTAGCTAATCAGATCTTCTCATTTAAACAATGCTATAAAAATAATCAAGTACTTCTGCCTACATAAATACATGTTGAATATATTTACCTTAAAGAACTGGGATTTTCTTGGGTATTTACTTCTGACGTTCAGGAAACAGAAAGAGTACACAATGTTAAGGAGAAGCAGAATTCTCCGAGATGGGGCTGTGGGTAATTTTCCCTGTAAGGCTGTTTGGTGGTAAGTTAATTGACTCCCACATTACCGAAACTGCAATGTGCCGAAGCGCTGGGTGCTCGTTTTCCTTCGCTATCTGACTGGCAAAGGCCATCTGTTCTACCCCATCCATCCACACGCACAGCGTCTATTGTTGTCAACAGGATTCACACACACGTGGATCAAGGCAAGCATGTGCCTCTAACTGTTTTGATCCCCAGAACATGGATTTTTCATTTTCTTTGTTTCTTTGTACTCACCCAGTAATAATACTTGTCATCCGAGAATTCATATTGATCTTGTCATTGCCTTAAAATTGGATGACAATTACTATCTTTGTCAAAATTCGATCTGATGAAATGGCTCCAATTAGGAAGGAAAAAGAAGGAATCCATCACAGCAGGGAGCACTGCATCTGGCTTAAAGTAGGGAAGCTTCTCTTAAAGAGGAACTGTTGGAAGAAGCAAATGGGAACAAGCACAGCAGAGACTAGGATGAGACTCTCAAAATCTGCAGAAATTAGATGTCTGTGTATACATATGAGAAGTGAATAGCCATTTAATTTTTGCCATCCATATCTGTCTGCAGAACTGACTTGGTGCTCTTCTGACAATAAGTGCCAGTAGCTGTTGTTTTCATGTTCTGATCTGATCAGACACACAGTGGCAGCTGACGCCAGCCTTTGTGCACTTACAAATCCAGTTCTGATCACCAGTATAATTATGATACATTATTTGGAGCAGATTTGCTGAAGTTCATGAAACGATAACAGCATAAATTGCATGATGATTCCAGATGCGGATCTCACCTTGAAACTCAATGTAAAGAGGAAGGGCAAGAATTAAAACCAAAAGAGCGAGTGCACTTCCACTGCAGTAAAGCAAACAACTCATACTTGCTAACTACAAATAAAATTATGCTAATTACAGATTTTTTACTTTATAAATCATCCCTAAACATGAGTGTGTGCCATTGTGCGTGTGTAGGGGTGGGGGTATCTTTTTCCAAAACAAAGATGCTTATTTCCTGTTGAGTGAATGTTTTGTTCAATAAAAAAACACAACCTGTCGGCGTTTTGCTTCCAAGCATGAAATGCAGGGCCAGGTTCACTGCTGGTCTGTGATCCTGGAGAGGCCCAGCCTGGGAGCTGGGAGCTGGTGCTCAGCTCTCCCTGCAGGGCTGCAAGCCTCCACCCACCCAGCAGCACAGTCTCGGCTCTAGGCCAGTCGTGTGTAGGTTTCTCTGAATCGGGCCGGTAAACACAGCTTCCGCACAAATAAAATTGTGGCAGGAACAGGGCTTTGGGAGCTGCACAGTTATGCGAGCTCCTGAACATGAGACTACACAGTTTACCTCCCTGGAAAATCACGTTTTCTTAACTACATGGAAGAGCTCCATCAGAGACTGAGGCAACCCAACCAAGCACACGGCGGTTTCAGTAGGTGGTTACTTTCTGAGCTAAAAATGTAACACCGGCGTGATGCAGAGATGAGTCACCACACCTCGCACAGCGGCAAGCTCTTTGGGAGAAGAAGGTGGGTGAGCTGGTGCTAACTGGTCTTCCTCTAGCAAGCTGGGTGGATGTCATTTCCCTTTCCCAAAGTCTTTCTCCCCCGTTTTCATTAGCTAAACCTACTTACCAACTCTGACCTACATTTGCAATAGTTCCACAGTGCAACAGAACTGTGTTTCTGGGGAATTTGCTATTTGCTACAAATTTTAATCCAACCCATTTGAAAATGTTATACGCCAACTGAGCAAACACAGCAACCGGAAAAGTATACAAAACCCGTGCAATTGTCCTGGACTTGTTTGCAACACACTGCTATTAATGAGCATCTGGGATGAGTATGGTATCTTGTACTATGGATCTCATGATCTGTGTAATAATGGCTGATTTTAATTGACTTTTGCTTCATATAGCAAATCCCAGTTGGAGAAGTTCCAGGATGCCGCTAGTGAAGAACTGTGGGCGGGTGCATGTTTTGAAGTGATGGTAAACATTGTGACATATACTGTGTGTACCACATATTCTCACATGCACATTTTGACTTTTGTTGCCTTGGCTTTCACGCAGCATTTCTAACATCGACATTCCTATTTGCCAGTTTGAGTGGAAATCTGTTAATATGTGAGAATTGCTAGCCAGCATGTACCACCATCACTGGACTTTCAGTACTTCTCCCACGAAACAGCCAGCCCTGAGTGCTCAGAGGGGCCCCACAGGACCACGGCGCCTGCGCGAGCAGGACTGGTGGAACTGGGCAAACAAGGAGTGATGAGAGCCACTGTGCGAAACCGTGACTTCGAGAACTTGTAACTCACACCTCAATATGATCCATCAATTCCCAATGTAAGTAACATGGCCGAGAAGGCCTCGCTCTTTTACTGCCATGAATTCTTTTTTCCTTTCAAGAGATGCTGGTAACCAACACCAAGTTTGGTCAAGTCCTTTTAGCACTTAAAGTACTATGGGTATTCAAACACCTTTAAAGGTCTGAGACCAAGAACCAAGATTACCTGTATGATGTATTTTAATGACCAGCCAACCCTTCTGCTTGAACTGAAATTTGTCATGAATCCACAGAAGCTCTGTGGGAACCTGGACTCAGCCGAGATTTGCACAGGCTTTTTAATCTGTTGCATTAAAAACTCCTCTGTCCTACCCTGCCTGGCTGCAATATTAGACAAACAATTTGCTTTCAGACTCTTTCTAGAAAAAAATTGCACTGCATACAGCAAAGCTACAAGGTATTTATAGGCATCGAAGCTACGTGCACCCTCTTCCTAGCAATAAGGTGCCTGGAGCAGATGGGCAGGGTGCTCTGCTGCTGCCCACGGTCCCCAGAGACATTGCCGGAGACCTGCTCATACCATTGCAGCAGCTCCTCCACTTTGCTACAGTGATTTTTTTTTTTTAAAAGGCAGGCAAAAAAAGGATACGTTTTTCCTCATTGCAGCATAACCACTTCTCACAGAGACCACCTGGTTGCAGACAACTGTTAGGCAAGATTCATGCACGAGAGATTTGTATGTGAGCGCGGTGCGAGGAAGCCGGTGCCAGTGCAAAGTAGCTGCTCAGATCTACTGCGCCGAACACAATGAAATAAATGCTGGTGAATGGGTGTTTCTGCGAGGTAATACTTCCATCACATCCAATTCTAACGTTCTCCAGCAAACTGCCTTGCCAGGAGCCTTCTTTGTATTGCAGGAAGCCATCTGTGATGGTAACTAAAATGAGAACAGAACAGGATTCGCTGTGAAACGCTCGTCAGCAGTACTCCCCTCAAGCACCCGCGCGCTGTGGCTCCCACGTTGCCAGGAGCAGCATCTCTCCAAAGCTGAAGAAGGCATTATCGCCACAAGCCCCAGAACCACCCCACATGGATGTTGTGCCTTTCCCGGAGACTCCATACAATCTCCATGGCTTGAACCATAATTTGTCCTTGGCTGGGACCAGTAATTGCTATGGAGGTGGTGGGTGGGACGATGGATCATTTTGAACACGTTTTCTAAAGCCTCGGTGGTTTCAGTGTTTTTAACACATCTCCTGGCAGAAAGTGCTGATGGTTTTCATTGATCTCTGCTGCTTCTGGATTAATTTTTCTTTCTTTATCTCCAAGTCTCTATCTTTGGTCTCTTTCTTTGCCAAACTATTCATTTGTTGCTGGATAATCACGGGTTTGTGTTTCAGATAGCTTCCTATTTTGTCCATCTTTCTGTTCTATTGTCCACATAGTTTTTCTCTGCAAATTTTGCCTTATTGTGCGGTGGCAAGTGGCTATCCACTAATGCCAATATTACTCCTTGAGAATTATTTTTCCTTGCATCATCAAGGGTTTAAGCGGAAAGCCTTCAGCACAGTGCAAATTTCACTCCTGAGAATATCCATCTTTTGAGGTAGCTGATTTTAATTAAAGAATACTCTCACTCCCTCTCTCTCTGGATTCTACTTTAATTTCAGTCTCTATCACAACAGTAGATACTTCTTAGATAAAATGTATTTTTGTCTCTTTTCATCCATGATTATGTGTAGTTCTTAAACACTTGGGGTCAGCAGCTGGTCCCCAGCTGATGTAGTTCAGGAATAATTCTATTCAAAGGAATTAATTCAGAACAAAATTGGCGTTAAGTTCAAAACAAGGCAAAATGTTCATAATATTTTGCTGTTATTGCATATGTGAGAGTGGGACTCTCAGAAATAGCAGTAATGACAATTGCCGTAATAAACAATAATTTCTGAAATGTATAGCGCCTTTCACCTGAGCATTTTAGACATAGATTAAACTGCTGTCATATGAAGAAATGTCATTATCCTAATTTTACATAAGGGGAAAAAAAAAAGGTGGCAGGAAGCTAAGAAAGCAGCTGAAAATCATATAACAAGAACTGAACACACATCTCCTGATCTCCTATTTTAAATCCCCTAAGCACAGGGAGAATCTGTTCCCAAGGGATATAAAATTGAGGTCTGGAGAGTTACTAGCTATGAAAGAATCAACACTATTCAAACACAAGGACAGTTTGAGTTTCTGCCTCCATCATCTTGCCAAATTATGACTGAAATAATATTGGTATCGTATCTTAAATTGTTTATGCATGATTAATTTGCACAGTTAAACCACTTCCAGATTTCTCACAGAAGTGGTTGAAGCATCGTCCTGGGCAGAGAAAGTCTAGCTACAGATTCCAAGCTGCTGCAAAGGAAGCTGGAGTGAAACCCTGCCACTTTTGAAGCCAAAGCCAAAACTTCTTGTTCTGATAGAAGAAGGATCCTGGCCAGGGTCCCCACGGCCATAAGGATTGCCCGCAACCACCTGGTGCTTGTTCGTATGAAACAGTAATCTATGGGTGTGCATATACACCTTTATGTACGTGTGACAGAAGTACAGATGCATATAAACACACACAGAAATTATGGGATGAGTTCAAGCTGGCAGGATGGAGTTTCTGTGTGCTGAGTGACATGAGGCAAGTCGTTAAGCCATTGCACCACCAATTATAGGTATTCTTTTTCCCTTTTCTTTGTCTGCATTTTGTTTGTTTGCTTTAATGCCCGTTCCACCATAAACACAATGTAGATATGTATCTCTGCTTGGTCATGCACTTATGTTCTAAACAGAATTAAAGAAAAAAATATGTATGTAGGGTAAGTGCAGGAATAAAATGTGCCTTGGCAGAGCGCTTTAAACTGCCTTGCTGCCAGTAAGCCATTAATTTGTGCTTCTTTGTTTTCGCCAGGCTCAGAATAATTCCCATCTGCCTTGACTCACTATCTAGTGCAGAAAGGAAGAGGTCCCTTTTCTGAGCATGGATGAAATCGGAAACTCTTTGCATTAATGAAGAATAGGGCTTGGAATTCTGGGGTTTCTACCACTGGGACCTAAAATAACTTGAGGTCCTGCTATTTTAATTAATTTCATTATGACGACTCTGCCTCTTCGGTTCATGTACGTTTTTCCAGCTTTTGTGTTCCTGGCCTGCCTGTAATACATATATATTCCCCTTCTTTCCTCTCACTGAAGCTGAAGATGCAATGACATCTTTGAACCATCTGTTTTTCAATTTAGTATTTTCCCTCATTGCATTGATGGGCTTTCTCATTTTTCCGTCAGGCTAACAGTTTGGCTCCTGTTTATCTAAGATATGTTAACATGCTGTTCCTCTTCTGGGCACTCAGTCAGTCTATTGTATTTTGTGAAATTAAACACCAGGGATTTTCAATATTATTTTCTTCATCAGCCCAGGGAATATCCTCTACCTTTACAGCCTCTCTTCCTCCTTTTGTTGCTCCAGTGCACAGTTTATGACTCTTGCTAAATTTAGGTTAGTATCTTATTTTTCTGACCTCTCCAGTCGGAGCCTGGCTGGGAATGTTTCCGTCCCTGGTGAGGAACCTACTCACGTGAGGCCAGCGACCGGCCAGGCTTCCCCGAAGCAGGCAGAGGAATCCCCGCAGAGCTCCTCGCACGTCCCCACAGGGCAGGAGCCCAGACAAGCACAGTGAGGTGCTCGACCGGCCGCTGGTGCTCATCGCCGTTCCTCACCTTTGAGCTTGGGACAAACCTTCCAGGCGTCGGTTCGCTCACCCACGAAGCGAGGAGATACACGCAGGGAAGCCCCTCGCATTGCCACGGCCAGGTGAGGCTGTGTGACAGCAGGCAGAGCCGTAATCCTGAGCCACAGCAGGGAGCTGTGTATCCCCAAGACAGCTAGGAAGTTCCAGGTAATCACAGGATGGAGCACAATGTGCGTTTATATTTGTTACCTTACTTTTCTGTAGTACCTCCCCAGAGTCTTCTGAGGCATTCCATTCTTTAATAAGCAGAAAGTGCTCTGAGATTTTTCTAATGAAAATGATATAGGAGCACACAGTGTTGTTATTAAAACCTCTCCCTTTTTCTCTAGGAACTGCTAAAACACATTTACAGTTTATATTCTTTTCGGTAAGCATTAAACTTTCTAATTTAAAATAATAAAGCCTGGTTTGCTTGCTTTCTCTCCCTTCTATTTCAAAAATATACAAAACTGTCAGTTTTTTAACTATTCTTATTTTGCTGAGTGATTTTTGGATTTCAATAAAAGTAACACTGTGGTTACAACACTTTGCGAGATAAGCAAAGATTTTTTTTACAGCACAATTATGGAAATTTCAAAGAACCTTATAAATATCCTGCTATTTGCATATATGAGATAAGCATATTTTAGTAATGGTTATGACAGGCTAGCAAGGAAAACGTGTGGGACAGCTATATAGCAAATACATGCAAACATAGACACGGAGAGGGGGTGTGCGTGCACTTTTCCGTGCTCGGTAGGCGCAGGATCCCCGGGAATCTCCCCAAGGAGAGGGACCGCCCCTACCACAAGACTCAGTTTCCCCACTTGCAGATGCAAAATTCGAGTTATTTTTCAAATGTAACCAGGTGCTTTGGTGGGTCTAGATGACATGCAGCAGAGAAGAGTTAATATGCTGGCTTTTAGTGTTGCTTCCACTTAGCAGGGTACACAACCGGGTTGTGCCAGGCCCTCGGGGAGCAGCCGTGCCGTGTCATGGCTGGCCAGGCGCGGGGTGCCGTGGGGACGCCCGCGGCGTGCGCTGCCCGTCCCACGCGCTCTGCCAGCTCGCGGCCATCGCACCGCGCAGGGACAGGGCGTAGGGCCCCGCCAAAGCACGCCGCCGCTGCCACGGCACAGAGGCAGCCTGTCCAGCCACGCAGCCGGCTGACGGCCATGCCGGGCTGCACCAAACACCAACACAGCCCCAAGAGCTCCCCAACAACCCACTGGGCAGCTGAGCCCGGCTTGGTCTTCAGCACAGGCCCAAGTCTCCACTCAAAGTGCAACGGGAACGTAGCCTGCAGCTGCCTGAAGTTTTCAAGGGGCCTTCTGAACTGCACCGGTCTGTGCGTGGTTTTATTCTTTTATTTGCCTTTGTATTCTTAAGTTGGAAATTGCTCTTCTGGTTACGCTTGAGAGCTGCTGGGAAGCTCACAGAATTTGTGTGGCAATCTCCTTAGTCCTTTGTTGAAAAGGAAGAGTCCACACCAAAAACGCACTGGCATTTCAGCTGCACAGAGCGTAAATTCCAGTCAAACAACAAGACCATTTAACTAAAAGAAACCCCAAACAAACAACCCCCTCCACACACACTATTCTGTCACCATTAGAAGCGCAGGTTTCCATTCCAAGGATCTCCCAGCCATCTGCTTGGCCCTTGAAAGAGTCCTTGAGAAACCGAAAAATGAAAACCACTTACTTTCCGAAAACTAATCTTGGCTTCCCGGTGCCTTGCTTTCAGGGGAGTTCCACTCGAGGTTTGATTTCTGTAAGTGCAGATACTCAGTATGTCCTGCACAATTAGATGCCTTTGAGGATGTTGAAAGCTAGACATAAAAAAAACAAATCAATCAGAAGTCGTGTTTGACAACTGACACTATTTCTGATGCAAAGAAACAACAACCACCAAATAAAGTAATACGAGAAAAACACCAACAAAACCCAGAAAGCCCTAAACTTAACAGAAAAATCTACCAAACCAACCCTTTTCTCTTTAGGTTTTAAAACAGACATTGTTCCTACAAGGCTTTCATTAGCTTGTCTAGAATACAGAGACACATCCCCATCTTTTTGTTCCCCTGTTGATGGAGATGACCTTCACCAGAAGCCAAAGTCCTCCCGCTTGTGCAGCACAGCCAGGGACGCTCAGAGGGGTGCTTGGGGGTTGCCGATGGCTTTCCTCTGGCCCCTGGTGCCTGCAAATGCTCCTTTCTCACAGCAAAATTGGGAGGAGAGGGGGGTGACAGCAGCACCCAGCTCCTGCGGGCTCTCAGGAGCCCATCAACACAGCCTCTGGGCAGAAGGCGAGTGCTGGCATGAGGACTCCGAAGGCAGCGAGTGGGGCTGCGAGCTGCCCAAACTGCAGGCAATTACGTTGTAATTTCTTCCCAAGCTCTCTCAGAAATGTGTCCCTTCTGTAACGGAGACAGGAAGGATTACAAGCAACCGCTGCCTCCCAGGCCATTGATACTCACAAGAAAAATAGAAGAGCAAGGCAAGGGGCAGTTTTGCCTCGTCAGCTAATGATCCTTGACACTCTTGCTTTGTGTTTTTGGTAGCAACCACAGAGAGGTCACACATGAAACTGTGGAAGTGTGAGGTATCTTTATTAAATATATCAATGGAGTTTATTAAATGGAACACGCGGTACTGGGTAGTGTAAGCCACCGTCGGACGGGCTCAGGGTCACGTAAGCCTCCTGCCTTGATGTCACTGGCTGCGGATTAATACCATGAGCTCACAGCATGGGCCTGATTAGAAGGCCGGGTCCCGGTTGGTTTTACCTCTGCCCTCTGTTAAGTCTTTGTTTGCAACGTGAGCAACAAGCTTTTCAGCTCATCACCAAGGTGCCACGTTCAGAGCAGAGGCAGATCACTCAGGTCTTTTACCACCTCTGGCAGGCGCTGGGTTTAAAATTCCCGTCCAGCAGGAGGAGGGCGCAGAGGTGGAATCATTATCTCCTGTTGTCCATTGATTGTTTGGGCTCTGGAAAAGTCTTCTTTCTGAAGATTTTTGCTTTTTTATTTTTTAATGTCCCCACACACACCTTTTCTTCTCATTTTTAACCTGCACCAGGAGGGCAGAACAGAAAAGGCTGCTGAAAGGCTTCTTTAGCTTGCTTTCTCTCAAGGGATTCTAGTTCATGGCAGAAGAAACTAACCTCTCTGACAAGATAAAGTAGTGAGTTAGAGACCCTCCACCGTAACGAGGCAGGTTCCCCGTCTGGAGCCGCTGGATTGCTTGCACAGGCTGGGGAGGGCCAAAGACGGAGAAAGCAAAGCGAAGCCCAGGCTGCACTGAGGGCTGCGGGAGTATTTTGTGTAGCTCGGAGGAAGGGATTTAGCGTGATGGTGATCACTGCATGATTCGAGGTGACAAGAACAACAGTGCATGGCTATGTCTACATCACTTGTTACCTGCATGGTGGCCTCTCAGGAAAGAGGGATGTCTCCTGTCAAATGCTATACTTTTAAAATAAAGTGGACAGGACTCTACAAGGGAGTGAAGAGCAAAAGAAGACAAACATGGGGACTTTCAAACATCTGGGTGAGACTGTTTTTCTAACAGCCACAGCAAAGCACGACTAGCTGCAGAAAAGCGAGACAGGAATGATCAGGGAACTTGGACATCTCGGAGATACAGGCTAGAGAGCTCAGTCTGCAGACCCTGCTGCTCTCCAGTATCTCGTGTATCAAGGCCTGTACAATGGTTTCCTCACGCTGACCGCTCGCACTGACTGCAGAAAGCACTTTGCGCAGAGAGGATGCAAACCAGCAAGGAGGCAGATGCAACTATCTCAGGCAGCATCCCTGACAGCTCTGCTCCTTCCAGTCCTGTTCTCCCTACTGCAGAACGCAGGCAACACCCTGCTGCCCGCGGGCCCTGCCCTGACAGAGCAGGCAGAACAGAAAGAGCCCGACACTGCTCAACAGCATTCCCAGCGTCGGTAACGCTGATGCCCAGTACAACTGGAAGAGCTGTTCTTACACACCACAGCAAATCCACGCTTCTATGCTGAATCAGGCCCAGTGACTGGTTAACGCTCACTCCTTTATGTGATCCTGAAAAATAAAGACAACTTTTCATATAGCTTAGTCTTTATCTCCTCTCTAAAGCTTTGGCTGTGATTGATGAAACTGCCTCATGTTGTCAGAACTTGCTTGAACTAATAAACAATGGAAATGACTTGATCTGTGCTAGTGCCAGATCCATCCCGCTTGCAGGCCAAGTTGTGCTTCTTTCCAGGAAACCCAGGAAAGACTACTTGACCCTCTACTTGCCATTCTTCATGATGGTTATTTATGATTTTCTACCTTTTATCAATTCTATGAACATTTTGCCCTAATTGCTCAGGTATTTGTTGATTATCCTGCTGCAGATGTTTGTCAAATTCTTTTATCCATTAATCTGTGAGACCTTTCAGTCATCTGATATGGAAGTTTTTAACCACCAATGCTGTCAGAGTCAGATCTCTCTTCACGTCGTGGTCTTAAAAGGAATACAATCATGGCTGGCTGTAGTCATTTGCGGAGCCATTTAGATGGGAACACCACATCCTAATTTTTGCCATTCACCTGTACTAATTTCCTTTAAGCTTCCTTTGGAAGCCAAATTCTTCATTTCCTGAGGTTTGTGGGTATTCTGCTACGTGTAGTTGCTGCTTTATATCTAGCTGGGCAAAAAACTAGTTCAGTAAAAGGAAATCCTTCACCCTCGTTTGCTCACACTGCTGGGAGGCACACCTGACAATGCAGCTGGGACTCCTGCCACTTGTCCTGAGTGAAGTGGGGCCTGCCCCACTACCTCCTGCTCTTCTTTACACAAACTGGAGCAAGTCTTGTGCAAGCCTTACCCTGTGGGAACTTGAATCGCCTTTAAGGCAGGTATCTGCAGGTGTATTTTGACAGAGGCAATTAAACCTGCACAGGCCATCGCAGATCAGGAGGCTGCAATATCTGACACTCATGTTCAGCACCCTCTGCCCATTAAGGCATGGAGGTACTCGTGTCATGCATCCTTTTCCAGGTCTAACTCCCTGAGTCATTACCGTGAGGGTCCATTTTGTCAACCTAGAGCTAGGCATGTACCATCTTGTGCTTTATTGAACACAATGTATTTCACACCATGACTGGTGTGTTGTGCCATTGGCCTTCCTCCAATGATATAACCCAATTTTTCTGATTTCCAGGCTAAATACACTCATTCCTTTTGACAAGGGAGTTGTGGTGTCAGTAAGATGTGAGATGCACAGACAATAGTTTGTAACAAGGTATCTTTCTTTTGTGCCAGATTGGCTCTTTGTTCCTGGCTAAGAGAGGCAAACCTCACATGAACAGGTTTCCTGGGTGCAAACAGCCCACCATCGCAGCTTGGGCTAGGGCCGGCCTCAGCTCGACCAAGCTGCCTGCTTTTCTGCACCCTGCTCCCACTGCCTAGTTTTCTCTAAAAGCTTAGCTGGAGGACGACTCACTTCAGTGAACATCAGAGTAAAATCCTGCATACAATTAAATGTGCCTTACAGTACTGCTAGCTAGGCAGCGTGGTGGGGTCGGGTAGCTTTTGCATTAATTCCACACTCTGTTTATCAGGAGTCTGACCTTCAAGACCTAGTACTGATCCTAAATATTTTACCTCTTGTTGCACTAATTGAACCTTTTGTCTGTTGACTTTCAGTCCTTCCTCCTGGACTGCGGCCAAAGCCTCCTGTCTGGTGACACACCGGTTCTTCAGAACTCCCCCAATTCAGGTGTGATCCGCGTATGTTGTTACACGCTTCCTGGACCTGCAGGCTACTTCCTCCCACATTTGGGTGATATGTATGTGACAGATCACAGGAGCTTCTGAAATCCTGGAAGAACGCACACGAAACAATTTTGTTTCTCCTGAAATGTAAAAATCAAACTTTTACCAACATTTCTCTGCTAAAGAGCTAAAGAAAAATGCATTTGCTAGGTCTACGACTGAAAATCACTTAGCTCCTTGAACTATTGCAGCCGTAATTTCTGGCATTTTAACAAGAAGAGGTGATGTTTGTGGAGCTATAGTATTTAATGCTCTGAAATCCACAGTCAGATGCATCTTTCTATCTCCCTTTAATACCAGCCACACAGGGGAATTACACACTCTGGGTCATTGCACTGGCACTCCTTGATCCACCAGGCTATTAATAGTGGACAACAATCCTTTCTGGGCTTCGCCTGGATACTTACATCGTTTCTGCAGTCTTGGATCAAGCCCTGTTATTAAAGCAAAGGCATTAATCTTTCCATACTCCAACTTCTCTCAAGCTTATACTTGCAGAAAGGTAACTCATCCTCATCCTGAGGTGTTCTGACTATTTCAGGAGCCTTTACAGGAGTACGTAATTTTGTAGGTAAGATGAGTCCTTCTATTCCTGTATTAACCTTCCACAGTTAGTCAGATCTAAAGTAACCTATTTTGTTTAAGGAACAGGCTGCTGAAAAGCCCATTTTTCATTCTTCACATGATGCTGAATACAAGAAAACTCAGCTGTGCTGGGAGTGGGTGTAGGAGGAGAGCTGATACGCTCCCTGCACCATAGGAGACCACTGTACACTTTTGCCTGTACGGTATAACTTGTAGGCATCCACACTCGTGCAAAATAGTAATTTCAATAGTTACTGAGGCACCAGAATCTAATAACAGTTTGGGCTCCCAGGATCTTGCTTTTCATTGCTATTTTACAGTTCTGCCAATTTATGCATTAAGAGTCTAATAGGTTTTATATTCCACCTATCCGTATCTTCTCTCAGGCTCTCCAGATCCTTCCAAACCCCGTTTCAGGTCTACTTCAAATGCCATTTCCAAGACTCACCTAGTCCACACAAAATGCTCTCTGCCTTCCCACAGGTAGAATGCCACATACTGCAGGACTGTAAAGGTTCTTCTCACCCTCCAGAGCTTTGGGTTTGTTTCTCCTCAGGACCCTGATGAGTCAAAGTGATTACTACTGGTAGCAATTGCTTTGCCTAGATTTGTGTCTGCTTCCTTTTCTTCCCAGAGAATTCTTCCAGCCCGCCCAGCACATCCTTCCACCCCTGCCCCTCATTTGTGCTAGCAGAGTTCCCAGGTCCCGCAGTCATGCCTAACATCTAGCACGGCAATTCTGAATCCCAGTTTGTTATCAATAGGACCTCAGTCTCCCCCAGCAACAAAGCAGCAGCTATCCCAGGAGTTGTTTTCTAGTAATACATAACTCCAGTCCCTCATATGATTTTTATTTTCTCTTCCAGCTTAGATGCCAAACCAGCTCAAAATCTCAACACTCGTCACAACCACCATAGCCTATTCTCTCTCCCCACTGCAGGCTCATGGAGCTCAGCATCATGCAGAGCCGAGTCAGTGGGCATTCAGCCAGCTTTAGCTCCAGGATTTTCATCAGAATTGCTCTAACTGGGTTGTTCGCCTAAAGCCACAATCCACTTCACACAAATATCCCTATTTAAAGTCCCAGTTCCATAGTGAAAGCTCAGCCTTGAGTGGTAACCAACCCCATTTAACAGTGGTCTCTGTCTCACACTGGTCCACGTCTCCCTGAATAAACAGTATTCTTTACCATGATGGGATCCTCCTTGCTTGTAGGCTTGTAGCTCATTATACCCAAGTTTCCAGGGTATGGCCTGGGTGAAACAGGACAATTCTGGATGTCTCCATCCCAGTTATCAGGGTCACTACTCCTTCTCCAGTTTGTACTGCAGTCAATACATCCAGTTTAGCTGACAACTTCTGTCTATTTTTCTCACTTACTTGCTTACTGGAGTCTCAGAATTCAAGTGTTTTTTTTCACCCTATGTGGCAATGATTTGATTTCTATTCCTGCTTTGCTCAGACTCTCATAGCCTCACTCTCATGGACTTGACTGCTGGGTTACCACCAATCTGCCACGAGTGAAACGCAGTCTGATGACGCATTCAGACACTCCTCCCCTGCCAGCACACGGCAGAATAAAAATTACTTGGCTAATATCTCCTACACTAAACAAAATCAGAGAACCTGACAGAGTGCTGCCCTTGTACGGACAATTTGGGAGCATTTACATGTGCATTAATGCAAATGCCAAAGCCGAGGGAAGACCAAGCCTGACAGTGGCGAGTCGTTGTTCAGATCCCTGGATGGTAGGTGGCATCTTCTGGCTACGCGTGAGGACTGTGGTGCCTTCACACTATTATGTCCTCAGGTTTTTCCTTAAACAGTCTAGTTTCAAAGGAAAACACTCCTAATCTGCCAGTCCAAACCACTTTTTTCCAGGGTTAGCTTTGCATATACTGCGTGACTATATTACATACAACTAAACGATCATTCAGTGAAACAGCTCTTAGTTTTCAGCAGTTTTCCAGCCTGCTCACTTCAGATGTACTAAGTTACATCACGCTGGCAAGAGACCTATTGTGTGGCTAAGGTACCCGTGGCAAGTAGTGCTGTAGCCGATGTCATTCTCTGTGTCATGATCCTTCTCACTAATAACCTCCTCACCTGGCCTCTGTAACCCTTCCTTGATCATCCAAGCCGTTCAGCTCCTTCAGTAACATGCTGCTGGACACGTGAAGCACAGAGTAAAATAGCTTTTCACGGAATCATAGAATGATTTGGGTTGGAAGGGACCTTATAGGTCATCTCATTCCGACCCCCTGCCATGGGCAGGGACACCTTCTGCCAGACTAGGTTGCTCAAAGCTCCATCCAACCCGGCCTTGAACATTTCCAGGGAGGGCATATCCACTGCCTCTCTGGGCAACCTGTTCCAGGGCCTCACCATCCTTGTAGTAAAGAATTTCTTTCTTACATCTGATCTAAATCTACCCTCTTTCAATTTAAAGCCATCACCCCTTGTCCCATCATTACCTGCCCTTGTAAAAATCCCCTCTCCAGCTTTCTGGGAGCACTCTCTTCCTATCCTTCCATGGCATAGCCCAAGGACCACGTTGCCCTTCCTTGTCTGTCAGACAGGGTCTGGTGGCTGAAGGACTGTGCAGCGGACCAGCGGCCTACAAGGGCTCACCTCCCCCATGGTGGTCCTCCTGCAGTTTGGGGGTCCCTGATGGCACTGATTCCTCTGTAAGTCTGCACGTGAAAGTTGTGATCTGCCATGCTACACTGTGGCAACCATGCTGCTTGTACAGTCAAGGACCCTGTGATTTGTGGGGCTATAAAAGCCGAAAAACTCCATCACTGCCTTTTATATATAATTGAAAACACAATAATTGACTGCAGTGGCAACTGAAGAAGGCAGGCAGCACCCTTGGAGATACACAGACACGTACACGTGCACACACAGCCTTCCTACTGCCAGCCAGGCAGTGCTGCGTGACTTGTCTTAATAGAAGGCTTAAAATAAATCAGAATTATTTCCAGATTAGAGAGAAAAAAAGCCTGTGAAGATGTTTCAGTCTAAGCACAAAGAACACAAAGAGAGCGGTCTCTTTGCCAGTCAGCACAGCATTTCTGTTCCTCTGGTCCTTTGCTCTCTGCCCTCCTACTCCCACAACCTGGCTTAACCTTTTTTCTGTCTGATGCAAGTGAACATATGACATTGTAAAGCTGCTGCATCCACATTGGCGTATCTGTGAGCGAGTTGTGTGTCTCCCAGACTTCTCCTTTTCATTTCCTTGATGGACATTTCAGCCAAGCTCCCCAAACCAATGTGGTTCCTTTCCAAACTCAGTTTCAGCAGCTTAAGATACCCATCTACAGCCATAGACCATCTACCCAAGACCATAACCTCTGTTCCTCCTGGCATCACCTGATCAGGCCCTAACCCTACAGAGCCTTTGACCCACAGCCATGTCGTCTGGCAGAGTTCACAGCGGGGGAATCAGGAATGCACGGGAGCACTGTCCGCATCTTTGCCAGCTCAGGGGTCCCAAATGCATCACAACGTCTGATGGAGCTGGTGCTCCCACCTCCGTCTGATGGTATTTCAGAGCAATGTGAAAAGGTTTTCTCTTCTCCAGTGGTGGGGGAGCCACTGCAGGCAATTCACTAATTGCAGTGTTGAAGCACTTGGGGATCTTGCATCATTCCCTTGATGCTTTCACTGGGGGACAAAGCCTAGAAGACATGCTGCATGGTAGTACCTAGCACAGCGCATGAGTAATGGGGCATTGAAGGAGGTGGGAAGGATGAGGGAAGAGGTACAAAGGCTGAATGAAAAGCAAAAACCTGCCCAAACCTCCATCAACACCCCCCACTTCAGGTATTTACATTTTCATTTTTGACTGCTCAAGTGTGCCATTTTGTTTACCTCGGGTGCTTTTCGGGCAAATTACAGAAACATCCAGTTTACCTCACTCTCATTTTTCGACAGTTTCACTTTCAACCTCTTCTGCACAAACACCATGCCACAATTTGGGGGCTGCAAAGGCTGCAGGGAAATATTGATTTCCTCACAATAACACTGAAACAGTTTGACCCAGCATTTTCTGAAGGCTTTTACAAAACGTACATTTTGAGGGACAAGTTTGACTTGACAGACTTCTTTTAAAGAGAGCTCCCTTTCTTGCAGCCGCAGCAGAGCTGTTATTTGCTACTTTTTGTTACAGAAAGAGGATTGTTGATGCTAGAAATTTCTTTTACTCAGGTAAATAGCTCTAAAGTTTCAGATTATCTGGCTATGCGAAAAGCTGCATTGTAATGCAAGAAAAATTCTAATTATTCAGCTAATTAAAAAACTCTTAATTATAATATACAATAATTAATTTCTTTTGATACTTACAACTCAGACACTCCCTTGTATACCTCAGGGGTCCAGAAGTCTTAGCGAATGTAACAATGGGAATTGCTTCTTAGAAAATCCAGCTTTCTCTCAGGCTTTTCTTTGCTTGGCAATAGCTCTGTATACGAGAATAAGGACTGATGGCCAATAGTATAGCTGGAGATTCCTGAGCCATCAGATCTCAAATGCAGAAGGTCATGTGCCACCTCTACTATCAAAAGCATTCCAAAAAAAGACACCAAAGTCTCACGAACTGCGATACTACCAGTGCACTACTGCACTACGCGAACTGCAGCTCATCTCGTCTTGCTATCACAGCCCCAGTCACAGCTCCCCGCGGGGTACTGCTGGACCAGGAACTCCAGAGCCAGGATTTCTTTAAACCCCTCTGTCCCACAGTCTCATCACAGACTTCTGCTCTGTTCCTGTCTTGTGAAACCGCTCCGTGTCATCCAGCCAACTGAAACTCCAGTGCTGCTCCTCCACTGCACACTACCAGCTTTAATGTACCTTCAGCCAGAGCCGCACTCACGGGGGCACTGGGGATCACAGATAACCCCTGCAGAGATGAGTAGCTGAGACGGACACACGAGGTCAGGAGATGCCAAGACGGGAAGGAGGCTTATGCTTCCGCTCAGAGCCATTGCAGTGACCTTTTTCCTCATTTTATGCAATTTGCCTCAACTACAGAGCCCAAATCAGTTTAATTCAAGGGAACAGATCTTAGCTTCTGTCCTCCCCGCCTCATTTAGCTCAGTGAGCTGGGTGGTGGCTTGCTGTCACCAGCTGCTCCGACGTTCTGGGGCTTAGCTTCTCCTCTTAGCTGGCAAAACAGTCCAACTATTAAGGATGTGGGCTTTGTTTGCACCCTGGTCCCTGACATCCAAAAGCATGCGGAGGGTCAATTTGGGGAAGAAAGCTAACAGACACCCAAAAGACAGCTGGAAAATACTGAGTATACTCTGATATTACAAACCTTGAGAGTAAGTGGTGGGAGAAGGCAGTCCAGAGCCTCTGGGTCTGCCACGAAAGGAGTTTTTTCTTTTGTTTGCATTTTTCCAAAGTTAGCTAATAGAAAGGACTTGATTTGGTGAAGGCCTCCAAACAATTGCTCTGTGAGATCAATACTAGCTAACATATTACTCTAGCACTCAATACACCTTCACTCCTACGCGTTCTCCCTTTCCACAACCAAATACCAGCGTAAAGCAGCCCCTGGGAAGTGTGGAATGCTCAGGGAGAGCCTGCTGGACATGAAGCCAGCAGGTACCAAAGGTCCATGCAATGCTGACTCTTTTCCTCTAGATAGCATTTGAAAAGGATAGATTTCTGAAAGCTTTTGAGGCTTTCAGGTACAGCATCTTAGCCTTAGACCTTGTAACGCTTTAGCAGCACTTCTGTTTTTCTGTGTTTCTTACAGCACATCATGTAACAGGATCCTTCCCCACCCCTTCATCATCTTGGAGGCGTCTGGAGGTCAAGGCAGGACAATAACACAACACACAGCCATGCATACTGATGGGCACTCAGTGGAACTGGTAGTTAATATCGCTCATCAAGAACAATATGTTTGCCCCATTTCTGCTCCTGGTGGAACACTAATTCCCAGTGAAAGCAATTGTGGCATCTTATTTCTTGCTCAGGGCTCTAAATCTCCTCTCCACCCATTCATGTGTCATGGATATGAGCTGCATTTACATCCCATCAGTCACACCCTGCTGCACAAGAAGGTGAAGCTACTTTACTCAGGTTAGTTAGTAATGCAAGACCCTTTCCCAGAACAGTAAACTTCGTTCTGACATCTTTGATGGCAAAATAGGAAAAGAAAAATTCAATTACATTTCAAACCCTAATAAAATTCACTTATCTTTCCCCTTTTTCTATTTTTAAAATATACCTGCATTTGCTACTTTTACTGAATTTTTTCCCTCTTAAAATTCAGTAAACCTTGCATGCATCCTCACTCATCTCCTTCTCTGTGAAGAATTAGAAAGAATTAATAAGCTGGGATATTTGAATAAAATCCTTTTTATTTCATGGCCTGATTTCACTTCCATAAACTCTGCATTTATAGCAACCTCATAAATTACCAACATATACAGAAAATAAATACTCCTTGTCTCTCCTACTAAGCCTGCAGACTTAGCAAGCAGATCTCTCAAATCACAGGCAAAGGAAAGGATATTTTCTTTTTGACTCATTCAACTGGAAATACAATTTTGAGAAAAGCAAAGCAGTGTTTCCCTTTCACCATTTCCATTTCATTTGGGCTGATAAATGCCCCTGGGACATAGCATTTCTGGTTTCACCTCTCTTCTCAGCCGCCCGTCTTTCTCTCTTTCCTTCTCTTTCTCCCTCTCTCCCTCTTTTCCTGTTTTTCAGCTGGCCTAAAAATACGTGGCACCTGGCAGCAGCAGTGTTGGCTGTCACAGGGATTGTTGGTATATGACCTTCTGTCTGTAGCAGAAGAGGACTGGTTTCCTTTAGACAGGCACTGAGCAAGCTAAGCAGTGGTTTGACTATCTTCACCGGTGACATTAACCAAAGAATGTTCCAGAGATGTCAAAGTCCTGTGGTTAGGTAGGCAGCCAGATGTGAATGATGGGACTTTATTACAAACAGTCCCATCCAATAAAAGCATGTTAAGGCTTTGAAAGAAAAGAAAGCCACTGTGAATTCATGTCCTCCTTTGTGCTCCTGCTGGCAGCAAGACACTGAATTAGTGTGAAAATTGAGCAAAAATTAATCTTTGCCTCATAATCCATTATTTAAAAGGGAACACTCACTCACTATAATTTTCAAGTCACTGCCACAGCAAAGTCATTCTGAAATCTGTAAGTTTGCCATAGGGGAAAAATAGCAACATAAGACTAGGTCTTGAGATTTGCCAGAGTGCCAGACTCTTAATCTGCTTACTGCATTTACCATTTGCAATTTTGCGTTGTAGTTAGAGCCTCCCCAAGGTCACCTCAAGCATCTCAAAGCTCTTAACCATCTGCCTCCCGTTCCTAAAAATTTACATGGAGATGGAGAGAGAAAGACTGATTCACTCATTAGGGTCACTCTCACTTACCAGGAGAAAAGCACCTGTGCCAGCTGCACCAGAGAGGCAAACCAAAAGCCTTCAGTCCTCATAGCTAAGCCCATGGCCACACCACACCTCTGTCACCAAAGCACCTGGCTGCATGCTCCCTGCTGACACCGGCATGGAAATGATGGGCAAGCTGGGATCGCGCATGCCAGCTTCACCAGCACTCACCTCTGCTAGCCCCAAATCCCCTTGCACGTAGAGCTGTGGGACTCTGGACCTCTTCACACCTTGACGCTTGAGTGGTCATCGTGTAGGAAGGCCTCAGGCATAGAGTTTTAGTCAGGGTTTACCTTCAACTCAGCTGTCACTTTAACATCATTTTCTTAGTCTATACCATGCTTAAAATGAGCAGAGTTGTACAAGAGACAAACTACACAGCTGTGTTTCAGCTGTCATACAACCGTCCGCTGTCCTCCACCTCTCCACGTGGTTTTGGAGAGCAGGAATAAAGTTGAGAGGATAAATCAAACAGGGAAACAGTCTTGTGGCTACAGGAACCAATCCCAGATCTTTAAGAAGGCCTGAACCAGGTCACTGAATCTCTCTGCGCCTGATTTCCCTTCCCAAAACATGGCAGTAAACCACATTTCTTACTTATGTATGTAGATCGTGATGTTGTTTGGTCTCCTGCTAGCTGTCTTGCAACCTGGGATGCCAGTCTCTGTCGGGCTCTATGTGATTTCACGTAATAGAACAACGCTACTAACAACGAAATAAATACGTTACTGAGCACGACACACACAGACACAAATCCAGCTCCTGCTATGACACAAGAAAGGACTAGCAGGGAAATTTGTATTTTGTTTCTGCTTTTAGGAAAAAGAAAAGGAAACAAACAAACAATAATGGTAGACTATAAAACAGCAATAAAAAGAATGGAGATTAAACTGCAGCATGCAGGCACTTTAAAAGAAATAAATAGCAAAGAAAGACTAAATTTGTTTCCACTGGGTCTGAAAAACAAATCCAGGACGAAAAAAAAGCCAAAAAAAAAAAAAAAGCCACAGGCTGCCTAAAAAAAGATATTATGGAAGGAAAAGACTGATGAATACTTTGAGAATGTGTTAACTTTTAAACAGCTTGAATATTCAAATTGGAATAAAAATATTCCTTCAATTAAAAATTATTAAAATTAGCTCAAAGTATTTTTTGGTGTGTTCACTGCAAGAATTTAATAGGATCTAGTACTCAGCAAAGCTTTGAAGCAAAAATAACGTCTCAGGAGCTCATTACGCATTAAATCCTATCAAAAAGCAGGATCCCACTATGAAATTAACACAATTTGCAAATCATTATTGCAGGCTACTCCTTCCCCTGCTCTTTTGGTCACTTGTAACTTGAATCTGTGACGCTGTCAAACCCCCCACTGACAAAACCCACTCACAGAAACAGAGGCATTGTGTCTCGAAGCCTCCTGAGCTGCAAACAGCACGGTACAATAGTCGCACAGAACAATATACACAGGAGAAGCTGTCAGGGCAGCCGAGAAGTAGAAAGTGAAGTGAACCAGGGGATGTGGATCAAAATCTTCTTCGGGAATTTTTTATACGGTAGGAAATTTTGAACCTTGCACTTTCCCAGGTTTCTGTAAATGTAGTGGTGTAATTCTCAGCTTTCAGCCTGAGTCTTAACACGGCTGGATTAATTGGTTGTTTCACAGGACGTGTTCTTTCACAAGTATTCACGAAATATGAATCGCTGGACAAAGTCTCCTTTTAATGAAATGCTCGTTCTTGTTTCCTCTTCTCTGAACAGGAGGAAGAGAAAAAAAGGACAATCAATATGGTCTGAAAAAGCTATTCTCATTAAAATTCTAAGCTGTCAATACAGTATTCGTCTATCACTTCGGAGGCTACTGAAGTGTTGGTGGTAATGGCATTTTACTACTGTATTTGTTAAAGTACTTGTGGTGTCTGTTAAAACTTAGCAGGTGTTGGCTGCCTTCAGTGTTTCTGGGGACCAAAAGGAGGTGACAACTAAGGCAGAATCATCAGTCTCCTTAACTGTCCTCGGCTAATGTGGAAACCAATGTAGCTGAGTTAGGGGATTTGTCTCCATAGAGCCCAGCTGTTATTTTTAATGCAGTATGTGGAATATTAAACTGTTTATCTTGTTACCGAAGCCATAAGAAGGCTCTTTCATGTCATCATTTCTATTTTATTTTGTTTAGAGTCCTTCATTAACTTTTCATATGAAAGATCCGTAATTTACATCTTCAAAGAACTTTCAAAATGTAAGTTTTAGGGACGACAAGTGCCGTATGTGTGCAGTTCTATTCTGATGGCAAAGTCAAATCGCAAAAATACCATCAAGAACGTTTCTTCCTTTTCTTTTTTATTTATAAGTAAAGCACTGTGGATTTCTCTGGCGAAAAAGAATTATTCTGACTTGATACTAATCAGCACAAACAGAAGGCTAAAACAGTGCTGCCACAGAAAGGCTGAAGAAGGCTTTATGATTGATGGTCCAGGGCAAAAAGCCCTAAATTAATTAGAGGTAGCTGAAGACCAGGAATGTTCTGCATGTAAGCATTGTGTTTGCTTTGCTATCCTAATTCTGAGCAGTCAAAAACCAAAACCAATCCCCTCAGACCTGCAGGAGGTTTCATTCCTGCCTGTTAGGTCAGGGAACATGGCCTGATTTTCAGACACCTGGGAGCAGAGAAAAACTCTGGCCAGTGCTGTTAAGCCTCATTTCTCTGTTATAGTGTTCAGTTCTGATAACAAGTGCAGCTTGGAAGACCGTTTTACTAAGACATTTCGGCAGCAACCACAGCAGGGTTCATAAGCTGTACTCCAAATCCTCGCCCCACAGAACTCAGCACCAGCATCCTGAACATCCAAAAAATTTTATATTGCTACCTCTAAGGGCGATAACACCTCTCAGGTCAAGTCCCTTATTATAAATCAGTCGATCAACCCCCAGGATTGCTAAAGAATTCAGTTCCACATTGTGATGGCAAAGCAATAAAAAGCTCAGCCCTAAACAAATTAGATTTTGTATGTTTGGTTTTACAAACACCCAGAAAGGGGTCAGATCTTTTATCACTGTTGTCAAGGGGGAGGGAGAAAATCCATCAAGTCACATAGAACTAATTTACACCACTTAGTGAAAAAAATTGGAGCTATAAATAGTAATCCAAGTAGAAAGGTTTCCTTCAGTACAGAAACACACCAGACTACAGAGGCCTGCCAGATCGTGAGGTGGTATTAGCTGAAGAATCAAAAGAATTAGGGGCACACTGGAGAAAAGGGGTCTCTAGCAATGACTGGAAAAACCCTGGAATCTGGAGTCCTCTGGCCATGTTTGTAGATGTACTCTGTTATAGAATCATAGAATGGTTTGGGTTGGAAGGGACCTTAAAGATCATCTGGTTCCAAACCCCCTGCCATGAGCAGGGGCATCTTCCACCAGATCAGGTCACTCAGAGCTCCATCCAACCTGGCCTTGAACACTGCCAGGGAGGGGGCAGCCACAGCTTCTCTGGGCAACTTGTGCCAGTGTTTCACCACCCTCACGGTGAAGAATTTCTTCCAAATATCTAATCTAAATCTGCCCTCTTTTAGTTTACAGCCATTCCCCCTCATCCTATCACTACACACCCTTGTGAAAAGACCCTCTCCATCCTTCCTGTAGGCCCCTTCATGTACTGGAAGGCTGCTCTAAGGTCACCCCGGAGCCTTCTCTTCTCCAGGCTGAACAGCCCCAACTCCCTCAGCCTGTCCTCATAGGAGAGGTACTCCAGCCCTCGGATCATCTTCATGGTTCTCCTCTGGACCCGCTCCAACACATCCATGTCCTTCTTATGCTGGGGGTTCCAGAGCTGGACGCAGGACTCCAGATGGAGGTCTCATGAGAGCGGAGTAAAGGGGAAGAATCGGCATTTTGTCGCCGTGCCCTAGAGCTATACCACCACGACTGCAGCTCTAGGGACGCCGTTACTGCACTCCTCTGCATGGTGGAGGCAGATGTGCCCAGCTGTGCCCACATGGTATCTCCCTCGGGTGGTCATGCTCTCATGACACTCGGTTCCCTTATTTCTGTTTGATCCCGTCCTGCTGTCTCTCTTGCTTATCGGGTGCAGAGACAAAAGCAGCATCATGCTGAGACAGGGTGGTACTGATGGGGAAGGCAGGGCTGGGCAACTCTGCCAAGACCTGGAGACTGTATCCAACCCTGGGTGATGCTAATGTGTGCCTGGGTTAAATTTCTCCTTAAATTCCCCCAGCAAGTCCACCCAGGCTTAAGAGTGCAAACTGCTCAGAGTAGGGACTATCATCCACTGTGCCTTTACTCATCAAGGCACATGCCTAATGCCTTATCTTTAATGAAAGTCTCCGCATGTTCCTGTACTATAAATAATAATTTAAATATTGTATGTCTGAGCTCCAGTGGCTGAGGTTGAAGTGATCATTTTGGAAAGATGGAACAGCTCTCATCTAAAAATACGTATCTGAAAAACTATTCTGGAAGAAGCGAGACTTATAAATTGATAAATGGGTTGAAGCTGGGATGGAGACTGTGATGAGAGGAAAAATTCAGCTCTCAGAGGGAAGGAAACTAAAGAAAAGCAAGAACTGTTCCAAGATTTTCATTGTTTAAAATTAAGGATTTGAGGCGTAGCAGTATAACAACTGAGAAACTGGCGTTCTGAAAATGCTGACCTAGATGAGGAGTTTCTGAATCCAAAAACCCATCATTAAGGAGACTTTCCACTTAACAAAAATAAGCAGGAAAAATGGAAATGTTTTTTATGGAAATGTAACTTTGTCAGAGATTAGAGAAGCATGACAGAAACCCAAAATGAGGATTCAGAGGAAGCATATCTCAGCCAGCTAAGTAGCTTTGATCCTAATTGATAGGAAGCACAGAAACAATTGCTCTCTCCTTCCAGTCCCTCCACTCGAGCAGCGCGGGCAGACACCCATGCGCAGAGCGAGGAGTCCGTCCCTCCGCTCGCTCACACCGCGCTGATGCTGCCATTGGCGGCAGCCCGCTGCCAGAACAGTCTCCTGAATGAGGCTTTGGAGTTGCACAAAATTACATACTTTTCCTAAATAAACAGTGGGTTTTGCCTTAAAATTACTTTTTGCCGTAGACAAATATGAAATATTTCACATGATCTTCTGAGACTAAATAGCACTGAGTAAAAATAGCCCCCCCGACATATTTTCTTTAATAATCCAGTAAATTTCTAGCACTTTTTTTTTCCCATTCCATGTAAAGAGAAGAAAACATTTCTCATTTCCGTCTAAATTTTATCAATTCACTAATACAAAAGACATGTACTTCTAAGCATGACCTACCAAAGGTCTTCAAATTTTCTAGCGCACAGACCAAATTAATTGCTTTATTAATGATTATGATAAAACAAGAGTTTCATTCCTACTTACAAAAACCTATTTCTCCGAGAGCCTTTAAAACGTAAACACATGAAGGCTCTAAGGTGAATGCGCCCAGCGATAGCGGCACTGCAGACGGTGGAACCGGGCGGGAGGGAGGACGCAGAGAGATTCAGAGGTAAAGACGACGAGAACACACTGTGGGCCACAGCAGAACATGGAGCAGAATCCAATTCTGTGTCTTAACGAACGGACAACTTTTGTTTTCAGGAGCAAAACCACCTCTCCACAGTCCAGCCTGAAACCTATTACATAGACGGAGGTGATATTCATAGGGTGGCGAGTTCCTTGACAGAGATTAATCTGAAGCACACAGGAATCAGTGAGAAGCTATAGTACTGCAGCAGGTTTTGCTGTAGCCCTAAAAACTTACAGCGGCCACCAAAATGTTGATGAAAGTTGGAATGTCACTGGAGCGGTGAGCAAAGCCTGCAGAAGACCCTTCTATTGACTCAGAAATCCCACACTAGCAAACGGAGAGAAAGAGTGAGCTGGTGATGGAGAACTCAAACATTTTAAGCTGAACTAGGGAGACAGAAAATGAATTGCACTGGCACTGAGGTATAGAGGGCTGGGCACTGGTGGGAAGGGTTAAAAGTCTGCATTTACCCTGGACTGCGGTTCAAGGCGGGAGACTTTTATGCTGACAGAATGCAGGCTGGAGAGGGAAAAGAAGCCTGATTGATAGGAAAGAATCAAGCTAGTGAAAGTGAATAATAGAGGAGCAGACAGTAATTGTTGCAGGAGATTTGATAAACTGTTTCAGAGCAAGACAAGGAGCAGAGAGTCAAATATTGTGCTGCCACAAAAGCCAAAAGTCAGAAAAAAAGAGTAGAAGCGATGCTTTTTTTTCCCTTCTCAGAAAACATCTAACATGGGCCACATGAAAGAGAAGAATCAATAGGACTGTGTTAAAAATTACTTTTAAAAAAATCGAAATTATTCTGCTCAATTTAATTGGTGAATCAGCAACATCTGTCATGGAAAATTTGAGGCCAGGGTGGAGGATTATGAAATGAAGCACACGGCAGAGCAGGGTTCCCACAGGAGCCCTTTGTAAGAAGGGCTAAGAAAGAAAAGGTTGGGAAGGTTTGAGCGAGAAGTCTTTAGCATGCTCTAAAAACATGACCAAAAAGTCAGCTTTAAGAAGCTCACAAAATAGTGAAGAAAGGGGAGATAAGAAACTATAGCTAAATGGACCCAGACTGGAGAAGACGAGATACCTCTGAGATACCTCTGTTAGCTGGATGCCCCGGCAGGAGGAACTAAGAGGGTGGAGGCTGGTTTGATGGATGCCATGAATTCTGGAGTCCATCCCTAGTTGATGGATGCCAGTACAAAGGTGGCAGCAGGGCTGGAAGGGCGGAGGGTGTCCCAGCGCTGTCTCTCTGTCACTGGGGCTGATAACTGAGGAAATAACGAGGACTTGGGCAGTCTAGGTTCTGAAGGATGAAGTCAGCCACAGCGCCGATTTTTAAAATTTTTTTTAATTAAACAGTTAAAAAGTTGTTTGACTTACTGCTTCTTCCCCTTCTGCATGGTCTTCTGAGAAAGAACATGAAGCAAAGAGCTTGCTCTGCAGTCTCAAAGGTCTGGGCCCACAGTGCGTACACACATGAATTCCCATCTCTCCTGGTTTTGGCTGGGATAGAGTTAATTTCCGTCCCAGTAGCTGCTGTGTTTTGGATTAAGTACAAGCAGAATATTGATAGCATTGATGTTTTCAGTTGTTGCTAACAAATAAAGGACTTTTTCCAGCCTCCTGTATTCAGCTAATGAGCAGCTGTGCAGGAGCTGGGAGGGAGCACAGCTGGACAGATAGCCAAGCTGGCCAGTGGAAATACTCCATACCACAGACGTCATGCTGTAGTTTAGGAATGGGGGTTGGCTGGGGGACAGGAATCCTCATTTTTTCCTTTTTCTGTGAGTTCATTCTTTTTGGGGGGGAGTTCAAGCTTTTTCACAAATTCCACAGGTTCCGTGATCACTGCTTGGAGACTAGCTGCAAATCAGTCATTGAGTGGTGAGAAAAAAAATGTACTGTGTACAGCTTGTTTTGCATATTCATTATTTTCATTATTATGAGTAGTAGTATTTCCTTTGCTGTCTTATTAAACTGTCTTTATCTCAATCCACAAGTTTTACCTTTTGTCCATTCCTCCTCCCCATCCCACTGGGGGGCTAAGGGAAGGGGTGAGAGAGTGGCTATCTGGTCCTAGTTCCCAGCTGCTGGCTTAAACCATGACACCATCATCAGAGCTTACGTGTTCTCGCTCCACGAGAGCAGACTGTAGGGTGGAGCTGAAAGTTTGCCATTATGCACGACTGCAGGTTCAGCGTGCACTTGCATTTTACCTGTTGCTGGATGGTGGTCTAGAACCATAGCTGGCCTGCAGGTCCAGATGTCACCCTGGTGGGCTGGCACTGAATGGGGATCACTCAGGCTCGCTTTGAAGGACCACTGTTGGCCTTCCCAACCTCACCGAACTCCCTGTGTCCACAGATTACACCAAATCTTAGAGCTGGAAGGACCTCAAACATAAAATAATGCAGCTGGCCCCTTCCCAGAGAAAGCTAAATCTCTTTAAGGTTGGCTTTATAGCTGAGCATGGCTGTCCTGCCTTCTCCCCCATCCCAAATGCTTACCGCTGGGAAGGCCCAGATCACACACAGCCCTGGATAATCCCATGCCTTGACAAAGGTAGAGTAACACTGGCAAGGAAGACAGGATTAAAAAAGCGTTGTTTTCTCCTTTCGAGTACAAATCGCCTTTAAAAGCAGAAAACCAACAGCAGAAAGAATCTCAGGAATGCAACGAAGCAGCGCACTGGTGGAGCGCAGGCAGGAGCCTCGCACCTCCCAGCATGTGTGAAACACAAGCAAGTGTAAAAGCAATCACAGATTAAAGTTTGACTCTTCACAGTTTGACTGGCCTAAGGGAGACAATAGCAGGATTAAAAAGAATAATAATAACAATCAGCCTATGGGAGTAATTTTTAATAAAAATACTCTGCTCAGGAGAAAGTTCTGGCCTGCGCCTGTCTGTACGGAGGCTCCCAGGAGGGCAGCTGCTGCTGCTCTGTAATCAAAAGGAGCTGTGGTAGGGACACAGGAGAGTACAACATCAGGGCTGTACGAGTCTCGGACACGCGGGCAGGGGGAAGGCATGGCCTCAGCCACAAAGGCACTGTGTGGGAGTCCAGGCGCAGGCTGCTGATTTCAATGGGGAACACTTCAAGCGCACGGGGGGCTGATAGAAGCACTAACAGCACGCAGACGCTAATGACGGCACGAACGGTGTGGTAGGGCTTTTTTTAAGGACCACTTAATGAACTCTGCTTTTAGATACATCAAGTAAAATATGTAAAATCTTCACTACAGGGGTGCATCCCTGAGAGATCAGGAATAGATGCCGCTGGGAAAACACAGCTGCACCTGAGACTGCGAAACTCCACAAAGGGGCAATTGGGCACCCTGCAGCTGCCTTGCTGGGCTGCGGCAGGCTAACACGGCAGAAGAGGAGCACCGAGTCGACTCCAGTGGTGTATATGCCTCAGTGGGGGAACCATATCACTTCTGTGTCTCATTTTGCCAGTCTCATAATGGATCTAATCATATTTACTCACCTTACAACAGCACAGTGAAACTTAACGGGGTGCTTTGAATTCTTGACAATATGCCCTATAGAATTACAAAATTATAACAGACTGCTCCTCAAAGATCCCACAGTGTTTTATCTCACTGCAACTGCCATGGTAACTCACTGCCCAGAAAAGCTTTGATAAAAATCTCAGTTGTCTGTTGCACATCTGCTTCCAAATCAATGGTAACCCTGAGTGTCTGTTATTGTGATGAGACACACCATTTATGTGATGCTTTTTGATGAATTCCCTAGCAGAGCTCCTACCAGGTCCCCGTCTACGGGCATTTCGGAACAGCAACTGGGTTTACATTCCCAAAACACAACTCATGAATTAGTGTGACTCTGGGACTGATGGGCAAAGGAAACTTAAAGGACATACATGAACAAGCGCAAAACTGCCCCAAAATGAAGCACTGTATTTAGGGATTGTGAGTTCCTTTCCCTGTGCAGGAAAAATTTGCCAGGGAGTTATCGCAACAGAACAATATCACAAGTATACACTCCTCTTTCCAGCTGTTGAATATATCATGGCAAACATTGTCCTGCCTTTTAAATTTATTGATATTCATTTTTTTCAGACATTCAACCAGTACATGCCAACACCTCCACAGACCTAATCTTCCTTAAAGGAAAATAGTGACAAAATGGCAGCAGCAGAAAAACCTGACCCTTTGCGTACAACTCCTGCAATTCTGCAAATGCTGTCAATCAGTTTACTCTTTATTCCTCACACAAAGATGGCAAAAGTACAAATGAAACCTATTTTAACTTCGTTCTAGGTCTGTAAACTGTTTATTTTGAGGGGTATGTTTTCCTATAGCATTAGTCTATAGTATCAGCCACATCAAAAGGGGCTGAAAATAGAGAATACTGCACCACTTGCCTAAAATTCACCAAAAAGAGGGAAGGAGCTTAATCAGTACAAAGCTGATCCCAGCTCTGAGTAACGAGTGACCGTCAGCCAGCCAGACTTTTTGCCTTGAGTGGCCTCCATAGAAGAGCCGTGAGCAGGGTGGCAGGGGTTAGGGCAGACCGGGAAGGCAGCCACCTTGGCAGTCAGACCCCTGCACTGGAGCACCCTGTGACGGGAGGGGCAGTGGTGGGGATGAAGGGGACACTTGGCTCAGGGTTACATCAACCAGCGAGGAGGAGAGGGCTCTTCACAGGGCACAGAACAGGCACTTCACAGAAACTGTGTTTTCTTCCCACATCAAAGCTGCTGCTACTCTCCACTGAAACGCACTTTGAGATAAACTAGCAAAAAGCTCTATTTAAGATAAAGCCAGCAAAGTTTGTTTCAAGTACTCACAGATCTTGAGAAAAAAATCCACCTTCCCGAGTCTCCGGTGCAGCCGAGCGGGTTAACGTGGAGAACCCCCTGCGAGACAACACGCACGGCACGGCCGCTCGGCGGCTGGAGGGCTCTGCCGTGGCCTGGCTCGGGGACGCTCGGCTTCCATCCCAGGCAACGGACTGCTCGTGGAAACCCTGCTTAGCATGAGCGAAGGGCTGCGGCATCTGGGCCTTGGCCTTCAGCGGAGGGGCTGGCATACAGGATTAAAAATCCTGGCTGGCTGAGCTGACAACACCTGCTACTGCGTCCTGATAAGCTGGGCTACACAAGGACAATTACAAATGTCTCCAAGACATGTTAGAATACATGTTTTAATTTAATCAGAGAGAACAAAAAAGCACATTAATCACTGCTCTCTTAACAGCAAAGATGTCCAGATATTTGCCAAGATACCAGCATTTCTCCCTCAATGCATCAGGTACAAAAGGACAACAACAACAAAAAATTACAGCCTCACAGGGGTAGGTAACAAGGCCAAATTCCACCTCGTGTTACACTGAGCAGTTGCCAGCACAGACAGCCGGGGGAAGGGAGAAGCCTGGCAAGGCTGCTGGAAAGGCAGGAGATGAAGGTCTCAAAGACCTTTAGCCTTGTCCGTAGTGAAACGACCAAGTGCTTTGATGCTCCTTTACACTCGTACGCCTAACCTCAGAGGACCTTTGCAGTAAGTGTTGTCTCTCTGATTTGTCTGTATGGTAAAATGAAGATTAGCGAGAAAACACTCACAGAAATGACAATTGAACGCTGATGTACCAATCACAGAGCTGATCAAGGAGCTTTCTGATGCATGATGGAATGATCAAGGAGCTCTCTGATGTCGGAGCTGAGATATGTCCTTTCCTTACCATTCACAGCACAGAAAAAAGCTCTCATCGTAATAACGTACATTTTTTGCATTCTGTGCTCTGCTTTAATCATTAGTTGCCCCTTTACAGCACCCACCATTTGTTTTTAATGAGACCTTCTCAGGCTCCTTCTTGATTCTGCTGGTGAGCTTTTACAGGGGGAACCGAGTCTGTAGCTGCCTCTCTGCCCTGAGCAGATGCATATAGGTTGGAAGCCCAACTGTGCACTCAGTGGAAACGTATCAGCAGGTGCTGGGGCCCGGGGGCAGCTAGGGTGCTGAGTATTAATATCCGAGTGTGAAGCACCTTGTGAAGTCTTCAGTAACATAACGAAGCAATAATTAAGACACCTAAACACCATCGAGGTAACACAGCTGAAGAGCCACTTTCCCAATGGGAATGCTGGGACTCCCATGTCCTAATACCCCACACAGAAAGAAGCAAGCTCAGCTATTACTTTTAAATCCTAAAAAACATCTTGAAAATTGCATTGGTGGGTCCTACAAGAAAGGATCTTTAAGAAAGTCTGGTCTATTATCTCCAAGTGCTAATGTCTCTTCTGCCAACTGTCATGCTTCTGGCAAGACTTGGATGGTTTGACTGTATGGTGTAAAACCAGGCACCTGCAAAAATGTGCTGAGTTTAACAGTGCAGGCAAGCATCTAGACAAGTTTTTGCTGCATAACTCCCTGTAGGAAGTTCAGCTCCTCAAACTGAGCTTCTTATAACGTGAGGTCATCTTTCTCCTTACCATTGTTATTTCTCCTCATTTAAGTTAATGCATGCAGCTGAAATTGGAGGAGCAGAGTAGCGAGTAAAGAGGCACTAAGTAATAATCCTCTTCCTTAACTGTCAAAGGATTGTTTTTGTTAATGCAAAATGCCGACAATTTATTGACAGAGATACACTGCAGAGGGATGATTTTGCTTTACTTTCATAGGCAAAAAATGTACACAGAGAAGTTAGACAGATGGACTGGTTTGATCTCAAATGGACAGTAAGTCATAACGATACGTTCAGCTGAGAGGCTCAACCAGATCGACAGCTGAGAACATTTGGCAGTAAGAGATAAGTGATAATGATCTTCATCCTGCATTTCTATGGAATCTTTTATTCCAAACTACTCGTAACATAACAGGAGCTTCTTTCCTTTTCCCTTCTTACTCTGGGCTACACTTCATATTGGCAGAGAGGGAGCAGGGAGGAGACTTACCTGTCTGAAACAGCTGTACAGGAAGAAATGCTGAGGGGCAAGCGAAGGCGCAAGAGGCTGCGCTTTGATAGGCACACTTAGATGCCATTCCTGAGCTAAGATCTGGGAGAAGTCCAGCTGAAGTCAGTGAGACTGTTCATGTGAGAAATGATGAGAAGGATTAGGTGCATCTGGAACACACTGATAGCATTTCTGAAGCGTTTTTCTGAGCCTTGGAGGGGCATCCCTTGCTTGGGTGATTTACCAGAATTACCAAAACGCAAATTCTGACAGGAACAAGAACACCCTGTTTCTCCCTCAGGTTGACTTCAGGAATTTAACATGTGGTTTTTGTTCCTCTGACCATCCTCATGTAGCCCTGACAAATAAAGAACAGCCTCCACAAGGGTTTATTTGGAGGCACTGCTTTACATGCATCCAGCACACGCGAGGAACTTGTGCTGTGGCACATGTTAGCACTATCCAAGTTCATCTGACAGGAACTAGAAAACATCTTTTCCATTTGAAGCCACAAGGGAATTTGAAGAGGGAAAGGTGAAAGTACAGAAAAAAAGTGCAGAAAGTACAAAATCAATTTGAAAGTACAAAAAAAAAAAGCGCAGAAAGTACCAAATCAACTTATCGGTGGGATTTTGGCAATTCAAAATAACCTCAGCTTAACACATTGTTTTTCATTAATTTTCTTTTTCTACTCTATAGGTTGGCAAATGAATAAGTTAAATGAATGACTATTGCTTAGTCATATTTGATCAAATAAGCTACTATTGATTCCATCCCACTTCCTACAAAAGTCTGAGGAAAGACAGTAGACACAAGCAGATGAGGAACACACTGGAAACATGATCGCACAATAAGCCTGATGTATGTTTTTGCACATTTCTTTTCCTGAATCGTACTTCACAGCAGGTTACCTAAATGGGAATTTATTGGGACAACCTCTTTCAAAAGTGCAGTCAGATACCGAATGACAGGCTGTGCTCAGAAGTTTGCTTCCATGTTGTTTGAAAGACTGCACCTTTAGTAGCACAGGTAAAAATGTAACCTATTGAATCGCACAGAGGTTATTCTTCAGCAGCCCAGCTATTTCTCAGCAGCCACCCAACCGAGTAACCTGGACTAACCCTCCTTACCTTATGTAAGCTGGGAAAATCATAGTGGAAGGTGGCTGCAGGATGTAGAAAAGCTCTGGGAGAAAACATTTCTGTGTCAGGAAGGAGATGAAATGGCCACACAGCTCTTTGGTCTCTTTGGCCTTTGTTTCTGAAAAAAAGTGAAACTGGTAGCTCATGACAAATACCACTGCCTGAAGATGAATCTCAGATTAGTGGAGAGCACAGAACAGCACTTGATCATTTATTGAAGAGCCTTGTAAAACGAATAGCAACTAGCATCCAGAGGCTTTTGCAAGTCATATCAGTGTGTCTGGAGGCTGTGCAGCGGTGTGCCAGCTCCTGGCTCACGTCAGTGATGTGCTGGCACACCTTGACACAGCCTCCAGAGAAGGCAGCTGGGTTCCAGGTTTGTAACTAGACTTCCTAACTTGCCAATTAAATCTGGAGGTATGAATTAAAATATAATTACTGAATATCTGAAAGAGCAGGGGAACAATACTAGAAGTATCAGGTAAAAGTCTTTATTTTAGAGGTAGATATTGTTGTTCCCCCAAACAAAACTGTTAATGGAAGGGAAGAAAACAAAGCAGCTCTTCTGCAAAAACTCGGGACAAACAACAGATAGGACCATGAGTCTGTACTCTGGCTAGTTTAACAATTTCTTAGGTATGTTAATGATCCAAGACTACAAGTAATGACCTGTGGGGCTATGCAAATAGTCACTGCTACCATTTAGCTCTCCTTCATTTGAGTGGCAAGCCCCTGCTCCCATTGTCAGTCAAAGTGCAGGTGTATTCCGGGAGCCAGTCCTGACTCCAACTTGTATTTAAGCACAACTCTCAGGAAGTTTCTCAGCACAACTATCTGAAAAGCAAAGCTCTGTGTTTGCTACAGGCTCTCCACCAGCAGCACAGGGGTGTTGGCAGCAGTTGAACAAGCAGCAGCTGTGCTTGCAACAGCCACAGCGAGGAACCAGCGTCCAAGGATGTCAGAGAGCATCAGAGATGTCAGCAGGCTCCTGCCAGCACCTTTCCCTTCAAACCCTTGCTTTGTACTTCCTATGTTTTAAGCATATGTCTGTGCACGGCAAAGAAGAAAAGACGTGGGAAGATGTGCTTTATTTTCTGTTTATACCACATGTAAAACTACGGATCCACACATCTCTCAGACTTCACTGGGTCAACTAAAATATTTCTGGTATATTCACATCAGTGCTTTCAAAGGATTATACTGGCGGTTTCCAAAACTTGGGTCACCTGCACAGGAACTCTCCTGGGTGGAGGAACATAGTACTTGCTCCATTCATTTAGCCTGCAACAGAGTATTTAAGAACGGAGGCTGCAGATTTCTGTAGGCTTTTCTCTTGGATTATTCTGAGGTTAATACTGAGGCACTGCTAATGAGCAGGCTGAGCACTGCAGCTGCAGGAGAGATGGGAAGGAAAAGGTCAGAGGCTTGCTCTCATAGCAAAAGCATTTGTCATGTGCAGAGCTGAATCTAGAGATAGATAGATGCTGCCTTCAAATTCCTTAATCTCTTTGAGGAGTTCACTACTAAAAGGACCTGCTTCCTGCTTCACCAGGAGCTCAGCAAGACAGGGGATTTTGTTCTCTCAACTTTCTGCTTCAGCCTCTCCTTACTGCAAAGTAAAACCCATCTGAACACCTTTCAAAGATATTAGAAATCTCCTGTTATATTCTTTAACTGGCATCACCCTCCTCTCACATCACCCGATCCAGTCAGCCTGAAAACTGCTTGCTACCCTGCCACACACCATTTCCGCAACCTGGCTGAACTCTCTTTTGGGGGGTTAAGCATCCTGCCAGAAACCTCCAAGAGTAACAGGCAGGAGCTCTCCACCCCCTCGCAGAAGGAGGCGGCCTTTGGCCCTGACAGCATCCCCGATACAAAGGTGAGTCTCTCCATGAGGAGCTGTACAAACCCCTGTTTCCTTTTCCCAGTATTAAGTCCTGTGGAATTATCAATTTCCACCCCAAATCATGGTCCCCGGAGTGCAGAACAACAGGGAATAGAGAGCCATCATGTTGGTTAGGGGGCTGGAGTACACGATGCACAAGCAGAGGCCGGGAAAACTGGATGTGGCCAGTCTTAAAAAGGGGAGGGTGAGAGGATCTCACTGCTGCGGTCAGCTGCCTGAGGGCAGGGTGCAGAGAAGTCCGAGCTGGAGTGCTCGAGGTGCACGGATAACAGGGTGAGAAGCAGTGGACAAGAGCTGCAATAAGGGAAATTCTGATTAGATGTTAGGAAAAAAAAGTCACCAGTCCTATACCAGACCAGGTACCCAGTGAGGCTGTGAAATCTCCAGCCTACAAGGTATTCAGATCTTAACTAGACAGGGCTCTGAGCAACCCGATTTAGCTGGCCCACCTTTAGCAGGAGATTTGACCAGGTGATTTCCAGAGGTCCCTTCCAACATACACTGCTCTAAGAGTCCGCTGCTTTCTCAGGAGAGTCAATACGTCCAGGTCATGGTGGCGAGCCTGGGCATAGAGACTGACTGCTCCATCTCAGTCCTAGCTAGTTCAACAATACATTAACAAGATCCATTACCTTGATGTAAAGCCTCCCATGGAAACCGCCCTGTCAGCAGTGAGGGGCTGTGGAGCCTTTCAGAATTCTTTCTGCAGGGGTGCCATGATTATGATCATAAGTTTGCAATAATGATAATGGAGCCAACCATAATATCATTTCCAACTGAGGTAAGCTATGGATTTGTATCAAATACGTATCAAATTATGTCTAGATTTTTTAAGTTCAGGGCCTACAGGAGTTTTTTATTATAATGATTTTGTATTGACATAACAACGACTTTCAGCTAAGTGGTTAGGACTATATATTTCCCTCATGGCCTCCAAAAGCACTGTAAATTGAAATGTACATTAAAAACAGTCGATCTTTGTTTGCTGGCAACATTGAAGGAGAATTGACTATATTTTTATTAAGAAAGCTCATATCTTACAATGACTGGACTGCAATGAGAAGGAGTCTTAACAAAGCGCTCAGGTAGAATTTTAAAAAAAATTTCTTTACCTGACTAGATCCACAGAAGCATCCTTTTGCTCAACAAAAATGTAAAGATGCTCGTTAATATCTTCACAAAACCAATGACTTGATACAAAGCACTGGGCTAAAGAAAACCAGGACCCACATACTCCATCCTGCACCAAGCTGACCCATAAACACGCCGCCTGCAGCTGCACCAGCAAGCAAATTGGAGGACCCATTCCCTGGCTCTGTCCTGGTGCCTGGAGAGAGCTCAGTTCAACTTCCCTGGTTCAAATCCTTCAGCGGAAAGCCATGTTCATGGAGAACCTGCATGTTCAGTCCTAACATGGTGCTAAAAAGAACCGGAAAAAGCTGGGATTGCTAATGAAAAAATCCCCCCAGGGCCTTAAAAACTTCACTTAGGTAAAGCAAAAAAACAGTATCTGAAAAATGATAAAGGATGAATGACAGGACTTGGCCAGGCCCTCAGGCTGCCTCTTCTGCAAACAAAGTCTTCTGTGCAGAAGTGATAGGTGTTAATTAATAAATAGTGCTGGTTTTTCTTTACCAATTACTTATTGATACACCTGATACTCCTCTGTGATAAACCAGTCTAAATTGGTATAGCTGTTATCACAGCTGTGAGAAGCAGAATCAACTATACAGTGCCTTTCTTTTAAGTATTTTATCTTCTGCTGTTATAGAATTCTCCGCAGAGTTTGTTTGGAATTGCAATGAATTAAACACCTTTTTCTTATTATTATTTGTATTGTAGTAATGCCTAGAAATCCCACTGTAGGCAAGGGCTTTGCTGTTATGTGAATACAACTCTGAACACAGAAAAGGCTGTGTCCCAGGGAGTTTACCCCTGGGCTTTGTGATTGATTGCTTACACGTATGCCTTCCAAATGTTATCTCTGAGCGAGTGTTTTCTGTAATTTATGTCATATTCTATCTCCTGCCTTGTTTTGTGTCTGTATGTGGGGATGCAGTTTACACGAAGCAGCCAAAAACATAAAGTTGTATTGCTCAGACTAGCAGAGAAACTCCACAAAGCATGAAGATTTGCACTCTGGAGAACGAAACTAAATTCAAAGTGGAAGAACTGAAGATCTTCTAACCGTGCCAAATAAGTTCACGAAGTAAAGACCACAGGAAAAAAAAGGGAGACAAGAGGATCCTTAACCAGTACATTGGAGCTGATTTGAAAAACTCAGTATGCTGTCACAGAATGTGATCATTTCACTTTGTTTTCTTCAGGAAAAAACAAAACCGAAACCCAACGTAGTAAACAGAGCAAGCAGATTGTTGGCCTTGGAGCAGTGAACCTCCAGAGCACTGATTAAAGGCATTCACCCTCCAACACACACAACTTCTCCAAGAACTAAAGATATAACAAATGCCCTCACAACCTATTAGCAAGCTTTGTATTCCAAACAAGAGAACCCCAGGGACCAGCTCTGAAAGGTCATGAATTTCTTAGGCTCAAACTAGACCTAATGAAGGTTTTCCCAAAAGTAAATGCAGGAAAATAATGATTTGTAAGAGGAAAATCTAAAGAAATTACATAATTTTCCCATTCTTTAGAGTCTCTGAGCATAGCTGCGAATGGTACATTGCTCTGAAGGCAAAAAACAATGCGAAATTTGGTTCCGGAGGAAGGTGGAGGGGCTCTTTTCTGCGAGCAGGTGCCAATGAACAAGGCAACACCTAGGAAGCTGTGCTTCAGTGATGTACAGGGTTTGACAAAACTCTGAATGACGTCCACCACTTTCAATGGCCATGGGGGTACTCTGTCAGCCCAGCCTGCTTTATCCTATCTTTTGTTATTCTCAGCAAATTTTTAAGTTCATCTCAAAGAAGCAACCTTTTCTTTGTTAAAAAGAAAAAGGGTATTTTCTTTTTCTTTGACTGCAGATATATCTCTCGCACCAAACTGTCCTCTCACACACACGCTTTCTCGTGAACAGAGAACACCTCTTCAAACACCTCCTAATTTGTCACTGGTGATATCTTCTACAGCTTTTATTAATGAAAAAGAATTCAGATAGGCTCACTGGGCCAAACAGAACTAGTGAGAAAGTTTGATGGCTTGTGGAAGAAAACATGTCAAATAACAAAACCAAGTTTACCACACACACCTTTTTGACCTTCTCTCCCCTTTTTTTAATATTCATATACGTCCCACAAGGACTATTAGTTACAAAGAAAAGTATTTGCTAATGCTACAGCTTAAAAGTGAAAACAAAAAATTATAGCTGCTTGCCTCAAAAATGCCCTCCTACAGTTCATTTATGGGTTTTCAAAGTGAAGGAACTTAGAAATGTAAAGAATAACTGACAGTTTTATATCCATAATGCATTCCTCCCTAGGCACATTTACAGTCTATATAGTGTGTGGTATTTAAAAAAAATCCCGAGATATAAAACCAGTGACTTAAACACAAAATCACTTTTTGAGGCTAATGTAGTTTTATCAGTGGCAAGGATCCTATACTGTCTCTTCAACTGTGACCTGTGCTTCACTTTTATTAATTTGTTTGTTGGCCAGCCCTGCTTATCATGAATTTGGTATTTGAGGTGAAGCTCTTTTTCAGACTCTTTCCACTGCACCATTTGTCTTCATAGCACAGATTCTCTTTTCTCTCGACAATTCCACTGACATCTTTGCTTGACTTCGTGTTCTTCTATCCACCCCCAAGGCTATGGCTGCCTGCTTATTTATGCTGTCGGCTTAATTTTTTGATTGATATTCTCACATTCCCCCTGCTACTTACTTATTTACATCGTCTGCTTGTTTCCAAGTCCTGCTTCTTTAAGATTACAATGCTATTTTATTTATGGAAGAGAATCACTGTTTTCCACAGCGCGTTCTTTATGCTTCTGCCACGACCCTTTACAGTACCAGTTAATCATCCCAACTATTTCTACACTCAAACTGCCGTGCTTTTCGATCCTCTGTGCCTCTCTGGTGGAATTCTCTTCCCGGGGACACCTTACCAGCTGAAGCAGTGCATTTTAACACTACGTTCTCCAGGTAAATAGGAGATAATAACCTTACGCTACACTACTTGTGACCTATGGATCTCCAGCATAAATCGGCACTAGCCCCTACAGTCACAGGGTTTACCCCTGGGTAAAACAAACCAGGAAAGAACGAACTACCATACGAGTGTATGTGGCAGCCTGACGGCGAAAGATAGAACGTCCCATGTGGGAAGAGAGAGAAGTGGCTACTCTTGTCTACAACACAAATGTTTTGGAAGGCCTACAACCACGTGGAGGTAAAATGCTGGCCCAGGAAAGGTAAGAGAGCTGCTGGTTTCAGTAGCATCACGGTTTCATCGAGTTGTTTGGCTGCTGAAGGATGAATGAGGGTATGAGTGTCAAGACAGGAATCTCAAAGAATTCTTTGAGATGAGAGAAAGGGTCTGGAGGCCCACCTCAGAGGGATTTGGAGATTTAAGGGATAGCGATACATATGTGAGGGCTTAAGTGAGACCTACACTGGCCAGCCTCTTAGAGAGAGCTTCACCTTGACCGAGTAGGCAGAAATCATCCTACCCAAAGTGCACTGCTCCTTTTAGCTGTTGCCAGAACATTTTGATTACTCTAGCCAAAGGTTTGTTATGAGAAACGTTGTACCAAGTTCTCTTTGTACATAACAAAATGTACTGTGGGCTGCTTCTAATTAATGCTGCTCATTTCTGTTAAAGTGATGACCTTGCACCTCATGACCAACAGTGAAGGAGAGGGCTGGGAACCAACAGTGAATAGAGGACAGTGAAGCTTAGCTCTGCTTCTGAAGAACAATGTGCTGCTGCCAGTGCTTGCCATGCCCTTGGGCACAACGCTAGGCTAACAGTGAGGACAAGGAGGACGGCAGGCGAGGAGAAGAAACAGGGAACGTGACTGTTTAGGTGAATTCCCAAGTGTACCACGCATCCCACACAGATTCTTCTTTAGCACTGTAAAATCAAGCGCACTCAGAATGATGTCTGAGTGGTATCTGGCCCTGGTTATGGCCAAGTTCACCGCACAGTGTCCCAATATCTCCTCGATATGCTACAGACATACTCCCAGGTCTGACGTGCTGTTTAAGAAGTACTGGTGGAGTGCTTTCAGGTGGACACACTGAGCTGAGGTAGGGAAGCCTGCCTTTCCTTCACAGGTGAAAAACACGGAATGCTCTAAAAACGCAAAGTTCAGTAACTTGATAAAACAGACTAATTTGTGGCCTTATTTAACTACCTTGCTTAATTTGCTGGCTGTTAAGAAGTCAAACTGTTTGTTTCGCTCTGGGGTGGAGAGCAGAGTCCAAGTCCGTCCTGCTTTTGTACTGCACAGAAGAGGGAAGGAATCAGCAGAGCCTATTCATTTAACAAGTGGCAAAGTGGTGATGCCACAGGGGGGAAAAAATAGATGCAGCTGTGCCTGCAGCATTACTTAATCTTTCTCCCTCCATTGCCTTCAACGAAGATTGAGCCCCAGCCAGCAAAGGAACAGCTGCTGGTGGTTATACAAACTATCATGCCTGAGTCCAGCCTCAGGCTGGGAGATATGCGTTTGGTTTTCTGCATAGCGCCTTTCGTAGTTAAAAGTTCACAAAACTATCCTCATTGACTCTGCCCCAGGACTCTGCCTCAGTGCTGGCGTGGAGTTGGGGCATGCAGAAGAGGCATTTGTTCTGAAGGCAAACTGCAGCCGACAGAGCTGGGTCACCAGCAGCGGGGCTGAGAGCACTGCCCTACTGCACTGAGCACCCTGAGAGGCAGACGGGGAATCTCACCTGAAGCCGTGTTCAGAAATCTGTTCCCCCTCTCCATGCTACCACACGGCAAGCTCAGTATCCACGTCATGCTGCACGGGCCAGAATCCTGCTGCCTTCAGTGAGGAATGCAGGGCTGGAAAGGACTTCCTGGGTTACAACCTGCTATGAGAGACAGGCATTTAATCACAAAGACGTCATAATAATAAAAAGGCATAAATACTCATTTTTAATTCTCAGTTATATAAAGGCACATCCAAATATAAATCACAATAAAAACTTCAAAGAGAACTAAATTGCCTGATCCAGTGAAATAAATTGGATCCAAAGCAGCCTACTATCTAGCTGCAGAAATACAGCCCACAAGACATTAATTAATATAGAAGCAGAAGGAAAGATTGATGCCAGATTTAAATAGGTGTATCTCAAATCACAATCTGGTCCAAAGCATCTTGAGTTATATTCTTGAACGACACAATTAGTAGTGGGTGGTAGGGGGAGTCCTGCCCAATTGCAAGATTGTCCTCTGTCATTTTGGCTACCATCAAACTTCAGAGCACTGAGATTTCCACGGTCTGGTTTTACTCATTTACCCATGAGCTCATCTGCTGAGACGGAACATAAAGTTTCTTTCTTCCACTCTTTGATGTAAAATAAAAATGGTAAAAACTGACAGCAAAAATCCAACTATCAAGAGTCTGCCAGAATATGCAAAAAGGAGAGAAACAGAGATTAATGGATCTCAGCACCATTTATCCACTTTATATCCTGTTCAGAGGGGGACAGTAGAGATACTGTGTCTCCATCCTGGTTACTTTACCATTGTATTTGCAAGAACACACAACCCAACGGAAGAGGCCTGGCCATCCCTCCATCCCACCCCACCCTTGTACATCTCACACCAGGGCTCCTACTGTTATCTTTCTGCTACAAGTAACTGGCTTCTCCCCCTCTACCACAGTGCTTAGCTGCTTCCAGGTGGCTGTGCTGAGCTGGAGAGAGCTCCTTCCATTTCCTACTGCATCAGCTTGCTGTAGCGGTACCATAGCATGAAAGTGGTCAGGACTCCAGTCAGCACCAGTTGGAATTTCAAAAGTGTGTGACGAGAGAACTGTTCTCCACTGCTTTACCGACACAGCTTTCTCACTGCTCTGCCTTTGGATCCAAGGTGGATGAATGCTGGAGGGTCAACAGTTTCCAAGTGTCACTGACTACTGACTCCTTAGCAGTAGGTTCTTTACTAAGAAAGGGCTTTTTCAGCTCCCCAGAGTGGTAATGCTTTGTTCACACCTCATCGTTAATTTTCGCAGCAGTCTTTCCTTTCACTGAGGGAGCTCCCAGAGGACTCTTCCTCAGTATGACTAACGTGCTTCACGGTACTGCAGCACATCATCCTGTGCCTGAATATTTGCAAAGCATCCAGGATGTAACAACTGCCAGACCCTGTGCACCGTGCCTGGACCAAGACTAAGGATGACACGTCCTATTCATCCAACTAGACATCTATTAAACTTACCACTGTCTACCCTTAGGGGAGAGTAAGTTGCATAGCAGTTAGACCTTCAGGAAATCCTCGAGGCCAGCTGAGATGTCAGGTCTGTACACACAGCCTCTGAGCACCTGGGAAATTCCAAATGAATCACAGACGTAAGTCCTGCCTTAAGTGAAGTGACGATGAAGATGTGGGCGTAAGAGCAACACGTTCACGAGACTTAAACGATTTATAAAAGAAAATCTAGCGTGAGAAGAAAACAACCAGCTGGCTTAGATGCTTATTAAAACCTTGTGTGTTACCTCTTGACCACAGTATTTTTAAGATTTCATCCTACAAAGCACCGGCACCTTCTCAGAGGTAATGAATGTTCTTACCTGACAGTGAAGCTGGACAAAGGGAGCACTCGGCGACTCTCACAATGAGACCCAGAGAGAGGATGGAGGGATGAGAAAAGCTAAGCCTCAGGCTTGGATGATCAGAAAATCCTGAAGGAGTTCAGATGCTTTTCTGAACCTGTTCTGCCTAGAAATCACAAAGGACGTGCTTCTCTCCTGTGATTCACAATACTGTTCTGGTTTCAGCTGGATACTGCACTGTATTTCAGCAGATTTTTCTGCTTCCAGCCTAAAACCAAAAATTGCAAAAGCACAATAAACACTCTGTTAAGTCTGGCCAAACTTCTTCTAGCCTCAGAAAAAATATCTCTCCTTGCTTTATTAGACCCAATTTGGATCACCCATCTGTTGTCTGAGGGAGTTTGAAAGCTCATGGGTGGAATGAAAAAAAAATCTTCCCATCTTCTTAACTATTCCACTGGCATTTGCTTACTAGTTTCCTGCCAACCAAGAAGTGTCTGAAGGGGACAGCACCTGAAGCTTTTTGGAACCGGTTTAGTTCAAGCTCCACGTAACAAGCAAGTGACAAGTGTATTGTGTATTGTCACGGGCATCTTTCCTCATAAAGAAAAAAAAGGCATGTATAGATCTGGAGCTATTCTCCCCACTCCTCTTTATTACTTCTCCTTTGTTCTCTTGCTTATCTATTCCTTTTTAATGCAGAAGATAATACAATTCCTATTCTCCTGGCTTGTGATGTTCAATGCATTTTGACATGTGATGCTGGTTGATGAAATTGGAGGAGAAAAGCTGCATGATGATTTAAAGTGTTATTTTCATGATTGTGCCACTCTCGAGTATGGCACAAAGGCAAACATGACACATGAGCCTCCCGAAGAAAATAATCAGGATGACAGAACGTTAAATTAAAAATTAGACTGTCCTGGTTAAACCAGGATGTCTGGACATCTAACCTTATAGGATTATATCTAACATCCTTTTACCAGCGACAGTTAATGCTTGAAGGGATTTTATTCTCATGTAATCCCTGCATTGCTTTCAAATCTGCTTGTTTGGGGAGATATAATTAAAACTTATTATTCCTCCTTTCTCTGCCAACCAACTGTCAGAGAGCAGGAACAGAGAAAACAAGATTTCTTTAGCAGCAAAAAAACTTGTTATTTTATAACTAAAACCTTACATATCTACTTAATTTCAAATCAAAGGATCAGTACAGCCCTTTTCACCAGCTAAATGTAGTGGACATGACAGGCACCAATATCAAACTTCTTTCAAGAAAAAAAAATTTTAAAAATGTTGACAGATCATTGGAGAAATAGTTTCAGAAACTATCTCCTTCTCCTCCTCCTTTCTCTTTGTTCTGCATCTTAGAACATATCTGCTGGCTTTTGCGTATGATGCAGTAAAATGACTAGACAATTACTTTTGCTCATACTGCTCTACCTGCTGTGTGTATTTAGTGCAAAAGAATAAAAGAGCATTATATATCACACAGGCACATCACTGGACAAAAGTGGAAACCCCTCATAAAATTTAGGAGGAAAGCTCTAACACACATATAGTACGTGCAAGCAATACCGTGCTGTTTAGATCCCTGAAGGAGTTTCAGAGATTTGACAACCCTAAATCCAGGGATTCAGGACTTTTTCATTGCTGATACACTCTCTCATGTCATTTCAGGTTGATCTTAATAGCTCAAATCCAGGATATGAAGGATGGCATCTCTACCACTTTCAGAGAGGACAGAGAAACCTGCAAAGCAAGCTTTAGATACCATGTGGCCAGAAGAAATGTAAGCTTTGCTTTTATGTTTTACTGGCATTTAAATAAACTGATAAAGGCAAAAAGACACTGGAGGGTAAAGGGTATCTGGAAAATTCCTAGTGTCTAGTAGCTGTATTAGAGCAAACACACTTTTATACCTTCTCTTTGCAGACATCTATCTTCTCCTCAGCAATGAAGCAAACAAACTTTCCCCCCTCTTCCTCTCCCCTCCTCACCACCCACCTTTGCTCAGCACAACTGGCTCTTCTTTCACCGATATCCAGAAGCAAACTGAGCACAGCTCAAGCTCTTCTCCTGCCCTGGGACAGCAAGGTGCAAACGGAGCTGCCCCACGCTAGCCCTTGCCGATCACCTCCATGCTGCTTTTGACTTCCCTGGCACTGTGCCACAGGAGCTGTGGCTTTACATTGCTGCGACACACGTTCCCCCACTTCTCAAGGCTGACACATTCTACAGAAAACGGTTTTGTTGTGGTTAGCTGAATCACCTCGTGCCTCATGGAGTGCTCACGGCTTTGCCGTTAGTGCGATATTAATATTGCCCCGTCCCTGGTGGCAACGCGTGAGTGAGCCTGCCCACAGCCGTCACCTCATCCCGCGTCACCGGGACCCTTCTGTTACAGGACTGAGCTGCGCTCACAGCCACATGCAAAAAGCCTAACGCAAAATCTCTGGAAGCAAACGAGACCCGTCCCCACGTGCTGAGGCACTTCTCCTGCGGGCACAGCCACCCAGCTGCGTCCGGCCGGACCCCAGCCGCGGCAGCAGCCTGCGCTGAGCAGCAGGCAGCTCTGACCCCACCAGTTTGGCACAGCGGGTGCTGGGGGGAGGCCTTGCTTCCCTCCGTGAGAAAACTGCAGCCTGCCCGTGACTATTTTTTAGCAGATTTCAATGACAAGCCAGTCAATTCTTCTAGGAAGCAATCCACAGTAGTAATGATCCTATTAAGTTTGGTTTGCAACTAAGTCCCTAAGCTAAAAAAAAGAATGATTTAATAAATAAAAGAGGGTAGTGCGAAGACACACGCATAGCCACCAAAGGTCAGCGACTGCAACGGTTACCATATGGCACTACGCGGAGGTGGGAGGCGAAATGCAGGATCCCAGTTATCACTGTGTGGAATCTGGCAGCTGAGGGGCTTTCAGTGGTGACACTGTGCACACCACCGAACAGATTCTGCGGTTACACCATAGCAACCTCCCTTCAATCAATGAAGTCATAGCTGTGATCACGCCAAGAAAATACAGCTTCTCGTTTTCTTCAGATAACAATTTCTGAACAACAAAAGAATAAAAATACCCAAACCAATCTTCCCTGCAAAAGTGTGGGTGTGCTTATCACGTGGTGTGTATCACTCAGCTCAGCCCCACGATAACTGATGGGGCTGTACTCGTTCAACACCAGCTTGGATCCGATACATAAACATCTAGCATTCCCTTTAGCAGTCAAAATTAAACAGGGTTTTGGGTTTTTTCAAAGCTAGGACTGAATTCACTGAATACTACTTTTTTTGGAAGAACACTCTTAGTTATACAAGTAAAGAAATTCCCAAAGAAGTAAACTTCCCAACAGCTCTTCCTTCAAAGAAAGAAAACAAGTAGCTTTTTATTCGTGTAGGAGAGCCCCTAACTAGCAATTCTCAGTCACCCACAGGTGGCTGATTGAAATATCGATTAAGGTCTATTTCCCGCATTATGCTCGTGTGGCAGCTTTGCTGCAGCTCATTTGTACACACTAAGAGAATGCATTATTAGGGGGAAAAACGCAGTCACTAGAACAGGTTTTTAAGTCATTTTAAGGCTAAACTAAATTCAGCCTGCCTTTTCTAACTCTTTAGCAGACATCAGCAATACAAATCTTTTCTTCACAGGTCTTCATCTTGTGGTAGAGACTTTTTCTTCATAAAGGATGAGAAGACACCTTAGTTTCAATATGCTAAATAGCTGGCCCAGAGAGTAATACTACACTACAGTCTCAGCTATTCATACTGGTTTTGTAGCACTTGGCTACAATCATGGATACGACATGCTTCACTCTTCTTCATTCCTTCCTATTCTTTGTCCTTCCCTCTTCGACCTTGAAATTCAATGCTGTCTTCAAATACATCCTTATTCAGAACAGATCATAAATCATAAAATTCCTTCTGACCACCGAGTTTTGGTCTGAACCAGGAGCTCAGTAGTAAAACCAACTTTCTGGTATTACTTTTGGTCATCTTCAATGAAAATTCAAACTTCTGGTTTTGGGCACAACTCAAAATCTGAATGATGAGAGCCAGAAGCAGATTTGGCAAAAATGCTGTAGAGATGCCGGATGCAGACGGTCTCTCCCTTAAATCAGCTCAAAGTAGCAACAGCTTTCAGAAATGTCCAGGCAGGGCTTCAGTCTGTACAGTAACCCAGTAGGTTCATACTGTACAGTAATCCAGTAGGTTCATATTCACTTTTCATAAGCCATGAAGCCGGTATTAGACTGTAAAAGCTAACAGCTGAAAAAACAGTTCCCTTCATGCTATAAAAACCTCCTTGGCTAGGGCACTATGAAATATAATCAGGAATTCTTTAATCCATTTGTGACTATAAAAATAAGTAATATTTTAATAGATAACACATTCTTTCTCGATTTTTCACTTGTGTACAGTAATGAATTTGAGTCATCACTGAGACAGGGCCAAATTCTACTAACCAAAGTTGATGTTTTTAAACAAATTATATACGTCAAGACAGAATTTGCCTTGTAATCTGGATTTGAACCAGGTGATCTATTCAGGAAAAGGTACATCATCTATTAGTTGAACCCACGCTAACCTATCTATATTGCGATGATTTCTTCACTCTTGTTTACTTCCTTTCACACATGAAGTCATTGAGTAGTCACTTTTTTATCACACTACAACTACTTTTGCTATGATATTTTATCTACTTTTAAACAGTAGATACAGGCCATATTAACCCACTGGTGAAATCCTTCTTCTACAAGGAGATGCAATCCTTTTTACTACACAGTGCTTTAATAACTAACTTTGTTAACAGCCCATTCATTTCAGATCGTTTGACACAGCAGTTCCTGGTTGGATTTGGTAGTTAGCAAAAAGCTATGTTATCCTTTCAGAAATCCAAATATATTATTTCATTCCTATATGCTGATCCAGATTTTAACCTAACATATGATTAAGATAACATGAACATCTTTTAGCAGCAATGTGTTTTTGCAAAGCGCATGCTTCATTGCTGAATTAAAACTAGAGCTGGGTAATTTGCAACTTCTGCTGAAGTAAGCAAGGAAATGTCACATGGCAGCTGCAGAGATGAGAGAGTGTGAAGATCATGACAACGGAAACTACCAGAGCAACACATAGACAAGAAGTTAAATACAAAGACTGGAATTTGGCCAGCAGATCTAGGTTAATGGTCTTATCCTTGAGAAACTTTATAGCAAGTGTTCAGCAACTAGGTTTTACAATTCATCTTGGATAGCTAAGCCATCAGTTGCACTGTAAAGATGGCTTTGTTTCAGAGTCAAAGTCTGAAGGAGTGGAAAAGGGCAAGAGCAATGTATAGCATTGCCAGCTTTGCTCTGTAATCCTGGACTGTTCCTCAGAGTCTCCCACTCAAGTGTAGTCCAGAATCAAAATATGTAGCCCAAAATACAGCTTCAGGTCTTCAAAACAATCAAACGGGGATATTTAAATATAAAGCAAAATGCCAGAGCATACTAGATTTCAGGTTGCCACTGCCATAGGGTTCAAATAATTACCTAAACACAACACTCATTATATATTCAATTAAAACTTCGTCAGCCACAAAAGCTTAGAAACACAAACCTGTCCCACTCTGCATTCACCGAAATGAAAATGAGTTAACTAAATACCATCAGACTCAGTGGGAACACTGACATATGTATGCAAGTTATTTTAATTAGACTATACAAGAGAGACACACACAATCTGCTCCCTTATGAAAACCCAGATGTAGGCTCAGTGCATACTACACCTAGAGTGAGGAACACTGCCGAACGCTAAGACTTCTCAGGAAAACATTCCAATCAGCAACCTCTGGAAAAAGCAACATTTCTTTCTAAATTTCTAGGCCAGTCCAGCCTCTCCAGCGTTCACCCTGAAATAACTCTTACAGGCAACCACTCAATTACTACAGCCCGCTCTCCTACCTGCTTTTATTTAAAGTATCAGCAAACAGTCAGATATTTTGACATCAGCAGGTGGAAGAGCCTCATTACTTTGCAGACCTAAACCCACAGCTCAATTAGTAACATAAACAGCTATAAAGGAACAAAAGGTGAGGGACAGCTTGTTTAGCTGAGCTCCTGTTAAATGATTGCCTAAATTTATGCGTACTGATCTATCTGCTATAATAGCTTGGCCTCTTTCTCCCATACCCTTCCCTGGTACGGCGCCAGGTTCACAGTGTGGGGATCATACTGAGTTAAATGAGTAGTGTGGGGTGCCTTATCTGCAAAAACACACTTTCCCACTGCTCATGGTATTATGAGATTCATACTAGTCATTGCAAATTTTGCTGACTCGAGTTTTGTGAAAAAGTAATTAGAGGTAAGTAGCATTGCCAACCAGTAGTTTGAGAAACTTCAAATGAGAACACAGATTAGCAGCTCACTCAAGTAGGGAAGATTTTCAGTGCTAGTGGAGCTTCTGCCTTCTGGGAAAGAATAACCAGCTGAAGCACACTACCCCAGAGCCAGGGCGGCTGCTACGGAAAGCAGGTCTTGCAGCGCATCACAAAACTGCACAGCATGAGACAAGCATTTTGTAACTTTAGCAACCAAAAGTCACATTTCTTTCTAAAATGGGTGGAAGTCAATAAATTCCTATGGATAGAAGTAGTTAATTGATTTTGCTGCCACCTGTGAGCCAAAGTAAGCCGTGAGTATAATATTACTTACTGGCTTCTTCACACTGTTGTGAATATTTCACACAAGAGAACTCTAGACAAATTATTCTAGTCCTATGTCTTCTTATTGCTGCTAATAGCTTGTTTCAACAAAGAGTCAGACATTCCAAAATTGATGGGAAGAATATTGACATTGGCTTAATAAATCCTTCCAAACAGAAAGAGTTGAACAAAGGGTAATAGGTAACCGTTTTCCTTGTGGACCTGTTCCATAATGAGGGAGGCTTGGGGCAGATTTTAAAGACCAAGAATTCCAAAACATGTGTCAGTTTGTAATTCCTCTGCTCATTTCTTCTCTCAGTGTGCCCCTCTACCATCGAAATGCCTTTTAAAGTCTGCCCCTTGAACATATCTTTCCTTGGCAATTTATCTTTGTGCACATCCTTTTCGATAGGCAGACAGCTTAGCTATTCTACATACTGATGGCCAAAAGTGATGGGCTCCAGAAATAAAGTTTTAACTAAGATGAAATCAGAAAATCTGGAAAACTACAGTGACAAGGTTGCCTGAGCAGCTTGCTCCGAGATTAGTGGTGTGCAAAGTTAAAGTTTTAAGACAGCCAGCCTTAATTTTTTCAGCTATTCAGAACTGAAATTGCCTGGCCTTGAATTCAGCCCATCACAGACAGCTTAGCACCACTTGACTGCCAGAGCTAGACTGATTTTTATAATGATTGTTAATATCGGTTGCATAATGAGCTTATAAGTGAACATCACACACAATCTTGATTAATACTTATGTGACAATGAAGTAGCAAAATAGGAGAGGCATCCAGGGGAAGCGGTAGGAAAGTGAGGATTCACCCACTTTGAGATCTGTGTCACACAGCGTGATATCGCTCCATCTCGCTCAGCTGCATAAAGAAAAGGAAAATAATACTTTCTTAAAAGAGATGCAGTTTGTCTAAGATGGGAGTATCTGGAGGACGACAGAACAGCAACAGGGTCTGTCATGCTGGTGAAAGATGGATAAACGTTTTTAAGCTCTTTGTGGGCACTTGACAATGAACCTTGGAGGTACAGTGTAAAAAAAACCCTCGCAGTTTCCACAATCTTGTAGATAGAGCTGTAGTTGATAAGACCTATAAGACGATCTTAAAAAACATACCTTTACAAGTAAATTTCTTTCTATCCGGGGAATTAACGTAAGAAGGTAATTTTCTAACCACTTCTTCCTCTGCCAGCCGTTTTGCTCTCTGAAGGACGAGCCCATGTTCAAGCAGACTGGGATTTACAAAAATCTTAACAAGCACAAAGGATTTTTTCTAAACCCTTCTCTGCTCCGTTGCACGTAGAGTTTTGCCTGCCTCATTCTCCTTTTATTCTCTCTCCTACATGATACCTCTTATCTCTCCCTTGCTCAGTCGCTGTGACTGGTCTCTCTCAAAACTCTGCACATCTGCCTGGCCCATTGCCTCAGCTGCAGGGACAAAGCTCTGCTCACTGATATCTCTCAATCGCGAAGCATCAAGCTTAGGGTACTTTTGGGAAAGATGTTATGAGGCTATCTCATCTGCCTTCTTGTGTCCCTGGAATGCCCTAGTCAGAAGGGATGACAGAGCCATTTGGGACTGGAACAGGAGCCCTCCACACAGCAGGAAAATGTCCTTAGGAATGTTGTCTCACTTGGAAGGAGTAACTAAATTTTTACTTCGTAACTGGCTGGACGTGTCATCACTCCAGCAAACAAATAGTGAGGATGGGTGGGAAGACTGGCTCTCAGTCTCATCTGAAAATCTTTTCTGAGCTACAGGAACAACAGTGCTTTGAGGCTGGCTGCTAGAGGAAAAGGTGGCCCTTGCACACGAGACAGGGGTGTAAGGAGAAAGCCAAGGTGCTTGGGCCATGCACAAAAGATCTGAAGCTTTGCTTCACTGGTTTTCACCTCTGAGTGAAAATTTCCTCTCCCCAGGTTGTAGAAAACACAGGTCTATTCCAAACAACTGTTTGTTCAAGAACAATTTCCTTTGAAGTTCTGGCAAACAACCCCTGTGAAAACTGCTGAAAAATCCAGCACCTCTGCTTTAGAAATGGGCTTTTCATTAGCAAATATCAAATTACCTTGCTATCTTCATATGAGGCTTTGTTCAGTAAATAGTTCTGATAATTGACACAAAACCAGACATCCAGATTCCAGCAGGTGAAAAAACTCCTCTGTATTGGCCCTTTGATTCCACCCCAATGTAGCTGAACTCTGCCTACAGAGAACTTCTATTTAAAAACCAGCAACAAAATATCCTTTTCTTTCCTTTGTACATTTTTCTGCTTTGTGTTAGGGATTGTACCGACTTTGTGGAGTCATTGCAGTTACTTGTAAATGATGTATGAAAAGAAAAATTCCTGTCCTTCCCATGCACCAAGAGAATAGTGGCAGCTCTCAGCAAACCCGAGTATGCTGCTTGTTTATATTAAATTGAAACTCATCAAGTAAAGATCCTGAACTGAAAGATAATTCTCATCCATGTAATTACCTCTATTGCTACTTCAAAGGTGACACGTTTCAGGAGAGTCCTTTGCCCCTTTATCTCCCTCCCCCCC
>Ga0065711_1026345_pt1 | contig 77402 bp, 40 predicted proteins | sample Hoacrofraction12_FD_59098 | JGI IMG/M metagenome (GOLD analysis project Ga0065711, IMG submission 59098) | Hoatzin crop microbial communities from Cojedes, Venezuela - Epithelial fraction 12 v2 (version 2) | ecosystem: Host-associated > Birds > Digestive system > Esophagus > Crop | place...
AAAAAAAAAAAAAAAAAAAAAAAAATCCTGTTCTTGTTCAACAGCGTGTATAGTCCAAAAGGCAAATTTAGCCAAGCTGGAGCTAATAGCCTGAAGGTGTGAGATGAAATCTGGTGACTGACTGGCTGACTGTGAGAATAGTGCAGTTTTGATTTGTCAGAACATTTTTATTAGAGTGCTACATACATGTGTTAAAGTATCAGATTAAAACTTTGAAAATAAAAGGCAAAGTGTGGAACAAAGTAAGTTCTCTGACACACAAAATCCAGTTTCTTTTTGGTGCACCCTTTACATTTTTGACCGACTGGTTTTTTGTTCATCTGTGTTTATGTCATGAGATCTCTTGTGTAGCTGAAATCCTGGAAGTAACATCATTTGCAACAAAACCCCAAATAGCACCCATCTCAAGTGTTGTTTACATCAGAGAGGCACTTCAGCCAGGCTCTTTCTAGTAATATGTTGGTGCAACTAAGTGCTGCTGATGTGCTGCAGAAGAGTAGAAAACGTAGACTGTATAATGACTGCTAATGTTGGAGAAGAGGTCTGTAAGAATGCTTGCATTGATTTACCTTGAATAGCAAATCAGTTGTTTAGACTTTCCCCCCCATCCCCCAAATGGTCAGTAATCTGTTGTAGTTTGAAACAGATGAAAGAATTCATTGTTGTCACAGTCAGAGAACTTTAAGAACTTTTCAAAACCTGGAGCACCTACATGGATGCTTACACCGCTGTTTTTTTTAAAAGGACTAATCCTGACCTCCTCCTTTGTGTCAGGCTTCCAAGATCCAAGTATATGGGTTCCCAGCTGTAAACTTCTATTCAGACGAGTCGGCTTAGCTTACATGAATATGTCATCAGAACCAATTACATTGCTCATGTAGATAAATGCAGAGGAGCTGGGCTGAGGCACAAAAGTATGGGCTAGCAGGATCTGACTTCTGATCTACTAACATCAAACAGAAAAATGAAGGCACAGTTTTGCTTCAGACTGCATGTCCATATTTATTTCACCAGGCATGGGATTTGGCTAGAAAAGCTAGCCTCGGACTCGTTTGTACTGGTGACAAAATCTTGCTGACTTCAGTAGGAGTCATTAATTACTGAAATATAAAATTTTGGGAGGAAATGAACTCATGAGCAAATTAATATCAAAACCATCAGGAAGGCATTGTACTGTAATGGCATCTGTACACTGAATTGATATTTTAGCTTCAAAGAGTCTACTACTGGGAATCTTCAACAGTAAGGCAGCAGAGAACATGTTAGTAGGGGGGCTGAGTGCTACTTCACAGCTGCGCTGCCTACTTCTAGACAACCGTTGTATGACAGCCTGCTCTGACAACTACTCGCACTTGCAAAACAGGGTTGTGTAAGAATGAACACAACACACTCACCAAAATACATTTGTGGGGGGAGGGCCTGAAAGATTTAAACTGATGGAATTTACTGAGAGAGAATCCATTGCATTTTCATTACATAGCACGTCAAAGCCTGAAAGAGGGCAAGTAACTTTTCTTACGATTACATAGCAGTCTTAGAAATTGTTACAGATTTCAGGAGAAAAAGACCCTTCACCTTTTGACACAGTTTCTAAATGCAGGAGTAGAGCTATAACTAGTAGTGTACTGTCTAGAGAAAGAGAAGAAGAGCTTGGACACATAGGCCAAAAGTGAGAAATGCAGCTCTTTCAAAGTTTTCCGACAGCCTGCTCCACTGGGCTGTTTGCGTTGCAAAACCCAACAGGAAAATGCACTTTGCTTTTTCCTTTGCATGTAGCCTGCCCTCGTGTGTTTCAGAGCCTCAGTGCAGGCGCTTCAGGCGTCCAGATGATAACCACGGTAGTGAAAAACATGGAACAAAAACAGGAAATGATGGACAGCAGCCATGCTCTTCAAAGGCACTGGTTTTCTGCGCGCCTGTGTTGTCTTGCTGTTTGCAGTATAAGAAGCAATATAGTTTTCAGCTTTCTTATGCAGAGACAGAGACGTTAGAAAGTGGGTTAGCCAAACGTGCAGAAAAGCTCTAGGAGTGAATTCGCAGTGATGGGTAAAGGCCATAATACATATGATTAAAGTGAGACATGCTGCCTACACAAGGAATTGCTAACAAGATACTCTTTCGCAGCGTTTGTGTCTCAGCCCTGCTTGTACAGAAAATAAATTCATGTTTAGTTTCAGTGGCTGCACCGTTTTACTCAGCCCTACAGGATAGATAAGACCATCAAACTATACAAGTGCAACCAGTTGAACGCAAAATAATACAATTTGCACTGAGCAGAAACCATGGCTGTGCATATTAGCAAAGTGGTGTCCCAGATTAACATTCACTTGGTCTGTCTTGAGCTCCTGTTCTCTTGCTGCTTAGTTCTTTAGTAATTACAGGGAGCGGAGGCTAAAAGCACAGATGAAGTTAAGGCAAATTAGTTGGATATTTTAGAGAGGATGGAAGACAGAAAGAGATTCCATGTCCTTTAAACAGTATTTTTTTTCCTCTTGTTCAAACAAGATGGTAGAAATTGCTTCAAGCTATTAAATAGTTTCTGGCAGTGGTTCTAGCACTTTCCCTTGCTCATATGAGGTACATTTCTGTAGCTCAAAAGAGTGTTTAAATACTCTCTTATGTTTAAACAACTTCCAGAATTTAGAATTATGTAAAGTTTTTGCAAGATGCAGAAAGACAGACTACAGCAGCTGTATATTGCCCCAGTCTTTAGAAGAATAAAGAAATAGTAATTCAAGTAATTCTTTATTTTAAAAATGACTTAGAAATCAGCTAGAAATGGTCTGACCCATAAATCTAAGGGCCTATTAATTTTCAATTTTCCAATCAATTTTTTTTAACTTCTTGAGAAATAGTGTGCATTTGGATTTGGATTCTGCCTCAGGTCAGTCCCATGTGAGCTCAGTGCTTATTTTAAGCCATTTAAGTTGTGTATTGCTTGAGACACAAGATGCTTGAGCATCTTTCAGACTTCATTTTCTTAACAATAGTCATATTATGGATCCGGAACAGGTAAAATACAGATTCTGGAAGTGGTTCTTATAGCTGTCCAAGAGTTACTTTTGCATTAGGGACTCAAGCCCAAGTGCTCAAGTCCTAAAAAAAGCCTTGGGTAGAAAGCTGCTGTCAAGCTGCTGGAATTGTGTGTAGAAGAATGCTGATGTGTTCACAAAGAAAGCACTCAGTTCTTCAGTTTCATCTGATCAGGTCTCACTTTTTTAAAAAAAAGAAAGTTGTGTATGTTTAAGATACGTCGTGGCTAAAATGTCTATAGAGACTTAGAAACAACTCAAATGCATACATAAATCAGTCAGACATGCCGAAAGAATTATGAAAGACTCCAAGCTTTCTCTTCCTGGTACATCGTGAAGGCGACGCACTGGAAATGCATTGGTGATGCATGGAAATTAATCTGCAGATAAAGATGTTGCCTGATTGCTTTACTCACACTTGTTACCTGCTGATAAACCAGACTTTCCAGACCAGGCATTTGTTTATTTAAATTTCTACTTTGTGCAAGCTGGTAACTTCAGGTTTGGAGAAGTTAGAACTGGAAGCTTCCAGTTCTTCTCAGTACAAACCACAGACTCCACAGGCATCTGTCCCAAGCCTATCTCAATACTTACTGAATAGCCTGGAAAGAAGGAAGGTTGTATGTTGGACAGGGCATTGGGTTTTCAGTGCGACCGACACAAGGTGTGAAGAGATGGAGAACGTGTTGTAGCACCAAGTCATTTTGCTGAGAGCGGTGTCTCAGCAGTCCTGGCTCTGTAGACACACTGCCAGCTCTAGCTCAGGTCTCGCCGATTCAGACAAGGAAAGGTGGTTTCTGCAACTCTGTGGTGAAACCAGTTAGGATGAGACAGAGGTGCCACTGAGCAACAAGGCGGCTCATACTAACTAAACGGATATCGTTTAAGAAATGGGTGGGATACTCCACAAGTATTATGTTACACTCTCGTGATGGAACCTGTGATCCCCTAGGAACATGTGCAGTATTTCCATTGACATCAACAGGTGTAAAACAAGGACACTGTCTTTGGCAGTAGTCTTTGGCTTAGAAAACAGTAGGACATCTTAAAGTCATTGCTGTCATTCTCTGCTTTAAACTCCATTGCAACTTTATGTTACATTGTGAGATATAAAGAGATTAAACATTTTTCTGAAACCTGCAAGTCTAAATGGAAAATTAAGGGCAAGATGTCTCCCTTAACTGCAGGAAAAATCCTTACTTTGTATCAGTTTAAATGAAACCCTCTTCTTGAACTGACTACTTCATACCTAATGCATATTTTCAGCATTAACTCAGCAGGCAGAAGATGGGAAGCTGTGTTGTCCTGCTGAAGGATACATTGGAGGAGAATAAGTAGTAGGGAATTTATCTACTTCAATATTCGTGGTGTCTTTGAAGTGTTAATAATACTTGTAAAAGTTTGTATGTCAGGTTAATACCTGCTCTGTGAGCTTTTGAGGGAGATTGCAAGAAAGCTATGAATAATTTGCAGATTTAATTTTTTTTTCTCCACAGCAAAACCACTGAGATGGTCCACATTGAGGTGTCACTTCACCTTGACCACATTTCTTTGACTGAAGCTTCACTCAAAATATTTAAATGAAGAGAAAGATGTTTTTGATAGGTGCTCCCCAGTTGAAGTTATATTTGTGGAGGCATATCAGTGTTTTTGGTATGTGTAATCTCTCAAAAACATTATCGTTGAAAAGGTAACATCATGAGTAAGTCACCAAGAAACTGATAAACCTTGAAATTGTGAGCAGATAACAGCTGTGATACCATACTGCGAATGCTGGATCCCAACTACCCCTACAGGTCATGGGACAAAGACAAATACATAGACTAACCATTAAGGAAAAAAATGGTTATAGGGAGCAAGGAAAGTAGCTGTAAGGTCAAGGCTGAGGAGTGGAAGGTGTCTAGAAACAGCGGAATGAGGGGATAGCAGTAGGTGTATGTCGATACTGGTGCAGCAGGATAGCCAAAGTGCCAAAGTATAGGAGGGGAGAGCAAGGTGGAAGTGCCGTATTTCCTTGCTCTCTCTACATTACAAAACAGCAGTGTGCCGTGGGACGATTCCTTTCTGATGACCTGTCACCATCTAAAGTATATAGGATGCTTGGAGTGGGAAAAACAGATGGCGCAGGGGAGATGCAAGTGACGTTGTTTGTGTGTCTGCTGGCTTTCTTTACCCTTCACACAGAATTTGGTAGGTGGGGGACGAAAAAAGCCCAGATGGGACTCTCCTCTGTCCCCACACCCTCCTCTTTGCCCCTGGGAAATCTCATGAGACTCCTTTGACTTCTCTCACAAGCTATTGTTAGGGAAAAGAAGAAGGTTTTCCGTCATTGCCGAGTGATTGGCTTAGAAAGACATTTTTTTCTTGGGGAAGAGAGATTGACACGTAGCAGTGCAGAGAGAAGGAGGCACAGAAAACAAGTACAGTAAGCAATTTTGTTGTAATAAATCTTGGGCAAGGAGGTGGAAGGAGGCTTTACAATATGTGCATTTTGAGGGAAGCTGCTCATGGGCTTTGTGATCTTCATGCTGCCAGGCCAACAGTGAACCGATGTGTTTGCAGCCATGAGGGAAGGGCATTGGCATTACCTTTTGCAGCTGGCTGGTCATATGTCTGAAACAGGTTCATGGCTTTTGGCCAGTTTCCAGTGAACTAGTAGAACTTCCTTTTAAAAAACAAACCCTGCACCTGGCACTGTTTAGGAAAATTGTCGGTAGCCTCAGCAGGAAGGCAAAAGCCTAGCTCAACACAGAGGTTAAAATCCCTAAAAGTTAGATTTTGATATATTATACCTTTTTAAAAAAGCAGCAGCCTGTGTTTGTCAAAGATAGGTTTTTTGTGGGCGGGGAAGGAGAACGGAGAAGCTGGGTGACTCTGGAGGGAGGAGGCCCCCAGGTCTCTGCTGGACCCCAAACTCTTGCCGAGATGAGCAGGACTTGTCTATGTGCAGGCAAGAAAGTATGGGATTGGTCGTTGTAGTAGGGGAGGAATAACATCAGCGCATGGATCATCATTTTAAGGTGCGATTGTCACACAGTGGCTGTAACTGCTGATGTGCAGGAGACGTGTGAAGTTCAGATCCTCTTTTCCAGCTCTGGACCTGGATGTCCGCAGAGGGGAAACCTGCCGAGCCGGCTGCTCCGGAGTGAGCCAGGAGCACAGCGTGCTGGCTGGCTGGGCAGTACCAGGCAGCAGGGCAGTATGTGTGGCGGCTCTGCCTGCATCGTGATGAATGTGAGCAATCTGGTGTTTGTCACAGGTCTTAAAACTAAAACTGAGCGTAAATAAAGAACCCTGCTGCAAGCGAGTGGGATTTTTGTAGCAGTTTCCAGGAATGAAATCAAACCTAAACTGCAAGGGAAATGTTCTCTGCCATATTCAAAGTTTGTGTACAGAACTTTTCAAATAAATGCTCTGTAAAAATGATTTAATTCTGCTGTGATTATGAACTTTCACAAACATGCTGTTTTCATGTTACTCTCTTAAATAAATTTGATTAGTAACAGCTGTGACTCCTCAAGCCCCCTGAATTTTATTTTCTCAATAGAAAAGAATTGAAGGAATTATCAAATTATTGTAAATGAAGATTTTGTTTGTACTTTAAGCTAAAATGTGTTTGACAGTGTCCCAGCGATTATCAGGTGGACAGGCTCCTGCTTAGAGAGGCTGCAATGAACTGCCTTTAGTTCAGACAAACAGTCTTTTCAGTTCCCAGAGCACTTTGTAAGTATTAGTTGCTGCATGCTGAACAAGTACTAAAATCTACCTAAGGTGTAAGCAGTGCTGCTCAGTGACAGGGTGTTGGAAGCCAGAAGCAGGCTGCTGTGGCGGCATTGTGAATTACCCCCCACCCCACCCTACACAGACTAGACACAGACACTCACCCCCTCCCACACACACATATGTTGCATATGTTTGCTGGTTGTAGTGTTTGTTTACCCCCGGTGTCTGTGTTGTTTTGTTCACGGTGTGGTGCTTTGTGGGGTGAGATGGCTGAGGGCATGGGTTGTCATTCCCACCCGCTCCTCCCGCATGCAGAGGTTAACGGAGCAAGGATGCACTCTGCCAGTTGTGCTCTGTGCTGTTGAATCCATTGCTTGGCATCCCCCCAGAGATGCCAGATTTCACTTTACATCACAACGTGCTGCAGAGTTTTGCCCTGGTTAGGAGGACAGACCTCCCTGTCCCCAGTTCTGCCATACGCTGCTATTGCTGCCAGCGCTGGGCGGTTTTCTGTGTGTGTGACTGCAACCTACTTCCCCACAATCCTTGATGTGATGAGCAAAAGCTGCAGGCATAGTCTTCTATACAGCTCTGCTAATGAGCTTGTCTGCTAATTAAATAGAAAGACAAAGTTGGCAATGTGTTTGATATTTATTCTCAGTGTGGCCCTTTTGACTTGTTTAGAGTTTCAGGGTGGTCTTGAGGGAAGAGATCTGGTAAGCAATTGCTGGGTTTGTATTATGCTTTATCAACATTGAAATAAAGTTTGTAAAATATTGTTTTGTTCCTTCTAAGCCAGATAATGCAATATAATTAAAAAAGCAAAGCTTAACCCAGACCACACTTGCAATTTAGAAGCAAAAAAAGGAATGTGGGAAACCCCTTTTAAAATTTATTAATGTTTTGTATATGCCACACATGTTCAATGACATCCATGATGAATGACAGTCAGAGGTTAAACAGCATTTATTACACACTTTTGACCACCTTACTTGCACTTTGCTTCCTAATTCTCCCTCAAAATTACTTCAACCATTTCAGCCTTCTTGAACAGCTTCAGGCAGCTGCCATTTTCTTAAAGGGAAAAAACCCAAACAACAAAGAACCCAGCCCGGGTTATGAAGGCTGCTTTTTTACCCAGCAGGTGAAGAGCATCCTATCTAGGAGTACATTTGCCAAGGGTAAAACACATTTTTTTGCTGAGGTAGGATGTTAAGTTTAAAGCTGAGATCCTCTGATCTGGTGAGGTGAGAGGCAGATGGCTGGACCCCCAGGTGATTTATGTCTGCACACTCACTGCTCCCTATCAAGCTCAGTGCTCTGCAGTATGCAGAGCAGGAGATTTACATACCTCCAAGGAGAAACACGCTACTTGCCTTCTAGTTGTGTAACTTACATAGGAACGTAAAGATTAATGCGCCTAAAAAAAACCTAGACTGGGTCATTTTGAGGTTTAGCATTTTTTTTCAATTAGTTACTGTTTTTTCCTTCCTTCCGCTCTCTATCCACCTCTGTAGATAGATCCTAGCTGGCTAACACACTAAAGTTGGATTTTCACAAAAACATGTGAAAAATGGTACAAAGGCATAAGAGAGTTTAAATATGTGAAATGCCGCAGGCATTCAGTAATGCTTCTTCTGTTTGTGGCTCTTCTCTGGGGGTTTGTTCATGATTGTTTCTAAAGATGGGATGGCAGGGAGGTTCACTTCTAGTCGTAATGGCCGGTATGTCCATTCCAATGTTCTGATGGTGTGGAAAGGTTCGAACACATGCCTTGGTCTGCTGACTGAAAGAGTTACTGGTGGAGGTTTGTGTGCAGATTAAATGAAAAAAAGTAATGTTATGACTCAGGCTCTTTGCTAAGATCAGGTCAAAAAAATAATACGGGAAAAGTTGAGATAACCATGCACCGTCTTGGTGGCAAGTTAATTTTCATGGACTTTCCATGCAGCAGAATAAATTGTGACTTTCCACAGTGACTTCACAGTGCTAATTTCAAGCCCAAGAATTAGAGAACTGCAGGTCTACGGGTATCAAATAATACCTGACAAAGTAGACCTCTCTGTAACCTTTCGGCAGCCCTGGTAAGTGTTGTTGAATGCGTGGCGACCATCAGGCTAGATGCTTATTTCGCCACACTCATTAAAGGGAAAGAAGTGCTGCTTACATTTGTGTCTTCTATATGAGAAAATTGCAGGTTCAGAAATTGGCATTAGGAACAGATTGTGTTAAGAGAGATTATGAAAATCTGCAGACATTAAAATTTGTGTTCAGGTGAAGAGTGTTGAAGGATATATGTATGTTATGTAGGATGATCTCTAATTATTTCTTGGTAGTACATTAGTATTCAGTATGTATGAGAACTGATCTAGATGTTGTATAGTAAAATGGAAGTATGACTAAATTTTTTTTTGTACAATTATGTAGAAGAGGAATGTGAGTTAATTATCAAAGACCTATTCACAGGCTGTACATAGGAGAGTTGGACTGGCAGGGAAAGCACTGTAGGTAGTTATTTTCATTCTGATCCCTTCAGTGATCATGACTTGATGCTAACCACTAAATGTATTGTCTAGTTTTTTCAGAATAGAAAAAAATATTATTTTCTGTATAGGGACGTGAAAAGCTGTAATATTAATTGCCTGCTTTGTATTTTTAGTGGGATATTAAGGAGCAATCAGTTTTATTATTTTGCTTAATAATGAGGCTTAATGCTAAAGGGAATGTTCTACTGGAGATGCATTTGATAATTTTCCCTCTTACCAATAAAGAGATGTTAATGTTTTATTTTCTTCAGGGGTTTGCTCTTACGGTTTAGCTTTGCTTGCATTTGTGGAGATGTGCATTAAGGAAGATGTCAGGAATTTCAGAACTGCTGAATATTCAAGACTTCCCAGTGCAGTCGGTGGCACTGGAAGGTGCAGCACGCTTTCGAAGGGCAGGCCACAGAGATGTACTTTTCACTTACAAGAATAGGCGGCACAGGTCTTTTCTTTGACCACATCCTGCAACATCTGTTGATGCAAAATCCCTGTGGACTGTTGGCATTGGGTAGAGCCGGTGCGTCCATCCCAGCCGGCTCTGCCCCTTGCCTCGGTCTGCTGGGTTACGCTGAGCTCTGCCCCAGGGCCAGAACAAGATCACCTCTGTCTGCAAGAAGTGGTACTCGAAAAGCTCGTTTTTATCAGTGGTTTGAATTCCTTAACCTGGGCCTGACAAGTGGCTATAAAATACGTCACTGTGTCTTTGCTAACACTCTTAAGAGCACAGTTTTCTGGGCGTCTCTGGAAGTACTGAGAGACACAATTTGCCAAGCTTCACAGGTCAGGTCTTCAAAATGGTGAAACAGGGAAGCTTGCAATGTGTTGTGGGGCAGCAGAGTCCTCTTACTCCTGGACATTCATTTAAGGTTGTGATTCTAGAAGCAAGAGAAAGAAAATACCCAATGTTATATAGCCTTGTGATAAAAATTGTAGGAGTTAGCAACATTGGCACACAGGAGAACTTTTCTTTGAAGGTTGAAATATGCATTGTATTAGCTGGCAAGTGATTTTCTGGTGATTCTGAAGTTATCTTCAAAAAGGTGTATGTGTTTGTCAGCTGCCACTTAATACAATAGATGACTTGATGAATAAAGAGTTTATAAACTTTGGTATTACTGTTTGTTCCTTGTCAGGTATGTCAGAGTGAACAAGGGGACATTCCCTGTGAGCAGACAGTGCATGAAACTGATGGTATGTCTGTAGACTCCAGGCCTGTTTAGTGATGGGTTTCTTGAAAATCAGTCACTGGATTTAAGTCATGTTTTAAATAGCTTTATTCATAGGCTATGGGACTGGAAAGCAAGGTCAGTGTAGAGTCCATCCTGTAGTTATTAAAGCAGATGGTTGAAAAATGCAAGCAGATATCTGCATCTGCTTTGCATATTTAAATACAAAAAGAACAAGAAGAAGTATCTTAATTTCTGTGGGTCTTTTAGACAGCGAGTATATATTTCTGAGAGGAAACTAAGAATAACTTCAAAAATTCAGGAGTGCCTGGGCAGCATGAAAGGGAAATTGGGAAAAGCGTGACTATTGGGAAATAGATTTTTACGACTCGTGAAGAATATAAAGAGCAGTGACATTACAGTTTGATTCTTGAACTTCATGAGAGAAATTTAGACTGTCATCAGCAACCAGACTGTCACTGGGAAAAGAAGTGTCATCTGCAGTGAACCTTTTTTTTTTAAAAAAAAGAACAGTTTTCAGAATTTGTATCTGATTGTCAACCCTATTGTATTTGGAAGTAGAAACCAAAGCTACTGAATCAGGGCTGACCAATAGAAAAAGTAAAGGTCGGTCTGAATAGGCTGAGGGTAGTTCCACAGTCACCAGCACGTCTAGCAGTGACCCTATTAAAAAATTCTGGTAAAGAGCTGGGAATTGGTCCAGTAGATTTGCTGCAAGTACATTCACTGGTAAGAGGATTTGCAGCAGTCCTGTGCCCGCACCAACTAGGTGCTCTTGTAGAGCAAACGACAAGGAACAGCGTTTTTACCCCCCTGTATGTAGGCACTGGGGAGTAGAAACAGGAGGAGCATCATCATGGCTCAGTGTGAAGAGGTTTACCAACTGGCACTTGGTGATTTTGTCAACACAGGTATCTGCCAGAGTGAATTAACTCTGCTTTTCAGGGTCTTGTAATAAACTCACTCCCTTGTTTGATGTAGGCTCACTGTTGTTTTTGCCTTATCAAGATATATAAAGCTCGTACAAAGTAGTACTTACTGTTTGTGTAGAATATTCCAGGAAATGAACTTATTTACTGGAGTGTTTCTGTATAGAAAATGAAAAGGACTATAAAAACTGTAAACAGAAATGTTTTCTGGTGGTGTTCACAAATGAATCAGATAGGGATACTAAGATTTTGCACCTGCTTTCAAAAACAGGATCTAGCCCCCTGGTAAAGTAGAGAAGTTAAATTGATGTGAAGTGGTATCTCTGTTCCTTACAGAAAGACCAAATATATGATAATTACTCATCATTAAAAAGCCCTACTTCTTCAGGTCATGTGGAAACCATATTTGCAGCCAACCGTTGTATTAGATGAACACTTTTGAAATAAAGTCAGTTAGTGGGAACAAATTTGCTACTGGAATTCACAGTAGTTAGAAGGTATTTATTCAACCCAGTCTCACATAGCTAATTTGCAGCTCTTTGAAACTCCTTGCTTTAGAGAAGTAACAATACTATAATTTTCAAGGTTTGAAAGGACGGGGGAAAGCTATAGACCCTGACTGCTGACTCTATAGAGGAAAGTTCCCGTTTCCCTTAATAGCTTGTAAGATCCCTCAGAGTGGCAGAAAGCTGTGGGAATCCTGCACGTGGCATGATGAGCCTTTAAAGCAGACGTGGGTTATGAAAGCCTGGATTGGGGATGTGCTGGGAGAGGTGTGTGAAAACTGTGTCACAGCCAGGGACCGGCCGTACTATTCCTGGAAATCGGTAGCGTGCAAAGATGCATTGTTCATGGCTTCTTTCCCTTTATTATTTCCCATACAGTGGTGTTTTGGGAAGCAGGAGTTAAGGACAGAACCTGGCAGCTCTGTGCCAACATCTGATGATTCCCTTTCTGAAGAAGTCTTGTTGCAGCTCAGCTGCAGACGTCTGTGTCCAGTTTGGCCTCAGAGCCGGGATGACAGCACTGAAAGGGTCCCCTCCTGTGAACTGGCCAAAAAAAGGGCTGTTCATGTTTGCAGTTCAAAAGCAGAAATAGTTCTTTATCATGAAACAAGAAAGGATAAGGAAATATGTCTTAACTTTTTTTTTTCCCAACTCACTTTAATTTTAGAGCACGTTTCTTATTTCTGTTACTCATTGCACGTAAAACATACTAAACTGCCAGACTTAATCTGAAAACTAATTACAGTAGACCCTAGCATTTTTGCATGCCTTACAGTGTACAACACCTGCACTCCACGGGACTGAATTCTTCATTGATAGGGCTGGAGCTGTCTTCCACCAGGGTAAACAGAGACTCCAGGCATGGCTGGCTGGAAATGGTGGGAAGAGTTACCCCGCATCAGGCAGTTGTTTGTACTAGCTTTATCGTTATCAGAGAGTTCAACAACAGTTACGTGAGAAAGGTACTTTTATTTTATTTGTTCAGTGAGCTTTTGTCCTTTATCGTCGAAAAACATCTCAAAAAGCTTTTGTCTGAAAGGAGCAAGGGAAACAAAACACCTTGTGTGTACAGATGTCATATGGGTAGCTGGAAGGGAGTTAGGGGAACTTGCAAACCGCTGCTGGCAGGACTGAGGTGGGAAGTGGGTTCATGTGTGAAGGAGCAGTCCAATGCATGTCAAAGTGTTGCTGTCTTACTGCCTCAGCTAAATTTTGAAATAACAGGAACAAGGAAGGTGAAATATCCTGTGCTCTTACTTGAAATACCTTTGCTACTTTCATTGTTTCCTGTAGTAATGCACAGGATATCCAGCTGATTAGCCACAGCAGGCTATGCAATCTTCACAACACCTACAGGAACCTTCTAGGATGTAATCTCTTGCTGAACTTGCAGAAGAAACTTTTAGAACTTACCAGCAATGCCAAATACTTCTCCTACGCATAAGGATTTTGGAGAAACCGAGTGTGGGTGAGGATGTCCAAGATCTGGTCAGCTAGGATGAATTTTGGTGTTTTTTTGCCAACCAGACTTTTTCAGGTCTCTTCTTTTCTCTGTGTCCTTTATCATATCTTCTTTTCTCTAAATCACCATGTCCTTGTTCTGCAGGACATAGATAGGTAAGACTCGTTATCTACAACTATGCTTTAATTAATGTGCCTTGACCCCTGTATGAGTGATCTTACTCTGAAGTGGCGTAACCTCAATTTAGGCCTGCACGCTTTGGAAGATTAGAATGTTTTAAAAATTAACTTCGAATTCGCATATTTCTTCAATGGTTTTGACTTTCCTCAGGATCCCAGTATTGACAAGCTCCTAATCTTTACTGCAGTTGAACCAAATCCTTTCTTCCTCTGAAGGATTCATGTTTCAAGCCTTTCTCCTTTTTTCTCTGTAATTGCAGCTGCCTTTCTCTCTACATCTTGATCGCAGTGGTCCCTGCTGCTTTGTATTCTTCCTTCTTTTGCTTATTTTCTGACTCTTTACCTCTTGTCCTCCAGTATGTGACAACATCTCAGGAGGTCTGATCTTCAGGTTCTTTGATGCTTTGTATCATTAGCCTTTGAGGAAAACCTGAATGATCTGAGATTTAGGAGATCCGTGAGAAGCAAACAACTTCGTATTTGCTGATCTCCACATTATATTAATAAATGTGCTTTCTTTGTAAACAGTGAGCCTGGCATAGAGATGAAGCATTATTTACGCAAATGTGAAGAAAATGTGGATGGAGTTCAGGATTTAAGCTGGAGTTCCAGTTGCAGCTGGTTCTTAATTTTTCCCCAGACAAAAGCAACTACTGCTAACTCAACCAAAAATTTAATGTTGTATTGAAGGAAAAGACTTGAGTTCATTTTTCTATATTATTGAAAATACTTTGACCAATAAATAACCTTCTAATATAAACAGAATCATCACTAGCAGAGCTGTGGTAGTTAAATCATTTTAATAATGCCTGTTCTTGCAGCAACAGAAAGTGTTAGCTATAGCGTGTGCTTGGGAACGAGCATCAGAGGAACCAGTCATCTGCAGGTCTGACTGCATGATTAGCTGCAAAACTCATACGTTTTTGAGCTTTTCTTTATATTATTAACTTTCCTGTACAAAATAGGCAGAAATGTCCACCAACTTATCTCCATCTTAAAAGAATGGGTACTTTCCTGTTCTTGATCTGAATAAAAAATGGGTGCTTTCCTGTTGGTGTCAGAGTGAGTGTGAGCCTCACAGAAAGAGGGAAGTACTTGCTGTTGTGAGGTCAGTGGAAAAACTCTCTCTAACCACTGTTTTGTTCCAGGTTCTTGCCAGACTGTTCTGAACATGTGTGGGTTTATCTGGGGATGGAGCAGCTGGGGTGCCCGTCGTTACTCGCTGTCAGAGCGATCTGTGCTCTCAGCCCTCTGAACGGGTAGCAGTCGGAGCTGCCTCTGGTGGGGATCCTTTGTTCTTGCTTGTGTCCGGATCAAGGCTGCTTTCTCTCCTGTTCTGAAAGCTGGAATTCAGAAGAAGTACTGGTGCCCACATGGAGTGTGTGCATCTAAGAGCAGCATATTCTGCTTCCCAGTTTGAAAAGCCTGTAGTAGTTGAAGCATTCTTATATTAACTCTGGTGCATACATAGCTTGCAGTTTGTTCTCTTGATTTTAATGATGAACAAAGGTGAAGGTAGAGATGGAGGTAACCTTTTGATTGAACATACATTCTTGAAAGGGAAAGAGAAATGGAGAATGAGAAAAGTGGGAAGAGTCTCAGATCACCTTTCATGCCCGAGATTCAGCTTGCAAGTGGATCCCAGAAGCAGTCCAGCTTGAATCCCTAGTGACGGGGGTTGTTTCAGTACATTAACAAGGAGTGTATCCAAGATACAGTTGCTCAGGTCTGGCCAGAAGAAAATAACGAGCACACCCTCTGGTACTGTTTAAAGTTCTGCCAGTTGGCAGTTGGCACTTCTTCAAACCTGTCATCACCTTCACTGCCTTCGAAAGAAGGTTTTGCTAAGAGGTGAAGGCATATGCTTTTCCCCTTGTTTCATCTGCACAACTTTTTGTGATCTTCAAGTAAATAAAAATGCCACTTAGGCTCAAACAGGTCTCTAGTCACAACACTAAGATTTATGGAAACTCAGATTTATTAGCTTGTTTTAACATGTTGATTATTCATCACAAGCACAGTCAACAAATGTGAGTGCTGAAAGTCTTGAGGAGGGAGCCTTATAATAGAATAACCAAATTTTTTAACAAGCAAAGAATGAAGTTCAAAACCTATCAGAAAAAAAAGTGAAATTAAGATATTCTGAAAGTTCCTTGACGTGGGAAATGCCATGACCTTCCTGTGTGCAATTGGAAAAAAAACACCTCTTTCTACTTGAACTTACGTGTTCTTCTTAGTCATTTGTGAACCAGGCTTGCCAGTTCATTAGGTAAAGAGAAAAAATAGCAAATAAATTGGAATGTGAAGGCAACAGGCAATGTGCATTGTATGTATTATTTGTTATTTCAGGGGGAAAGGCCCCCAAAGCTGGCTTAGCAAAAGACCATGTTATTAAACACTGTGAAAGCTAAAAATGTGCGCTTTCTAATGAGAACCGTGGAGGTTAGCGGTCCATTGAATTCTAGTAAAAAGCATGTTGTACCTTATTTTGCTCTCACAGTAGAGGAAGCTGGGAATTATACCACTGAAGCCAATACCATTGTTGAGTATGAATCAACCTGGTGGCAGTTAGGTAAGAGTTTTTCATTTCAATGGGAACCTAACGTGGAATTTTCCTGCAGAGCAGAATTTAAACAGTGAGAGTTCCTGCACAGTTTTCACTACTGCTAGCATGGTATTCTTTCCTGGGACTAACGGGATGCATATTTTTTGGTAAATTAGAAGCTTAAAGTGCTTTGGTTTGTTGCGCTGAAAGGAGCACCATGTAGGTGAACAAACGCTGTGAGGGCTGAGGTTGTCCTCAGAGTCTCTGAGCCTTCAGAAGTGCTTTCTGCAGTCCGCCGGCGTAGGATCTGCTGCGCGTATTTGAATGCTCTTTTTGTGATTGAAGGGATTTTACGAAATCTGGCAGAGTGACATAACTCACTGAAATAAGAGAGCACTAATTTAGTAATGGGGGTTACAGAAAGCAAAAAACATGTGAACAAGGGCGTGATACAGCTATGCAGAAGAATTCCGGTGTGGATAAACCAATCTTCTTTAAGGCTTACAGAACTTGCAGCCTTTTCCTGTCCTAGATATCCAACCACGTGTAAGATAGCAGCAAGTGTGCTGCAATTACTACAGTGTTTGAACCTGTAATGACAATAATGTGTTAAGTACTGGCAGACAAAAGTTATGTGGGTGGACTATCATTGTCAGCATATTATCATTAACCCTTTCTTGTGTCCTTCGCAATATCTTTTTTAGCAGCTACTTCAACTATATTTTTAGTATGCCGTCTTGTATGATTTATTCATTCAGAACATCATGGCTTTCAAATGAAATCTGTCTGCGGTTGTTCTTTTTCTTCTCAAAATGGACACCTTGTTTTTCTAAGACTGATAGATGAAAGGGCTGTGTTGTCTGATTTCACTTCCAGCAAGTTCAGGATTTTTAGACTAGGCTAATTCCAATTAATTAGTGATTTGCTTCAGCAAGTCAAGCATATAATTCATGCTTTCCTTTACTGCTGGGCTTTTTCTCACTGCATCCTGCACCTGCCCCCCACCCCCAAATCTGTGCAAGTGTTCACAGGGATATTCAGCCTTCAGCCCATATGGCACAAAACCAGTTTTTGACCTTCAAACACTTTGTCATCTTTAAGAGGCCTCTATAAAGAGCTTTTGCAGCAGAGAGAAGAGAACTGAATTTTTACGCTACTGTCTGTATAGCTTGTTTTGATTCCCGTAGTTTACGCTAAAAACTCTTGACACTGACTCAACTTTGCTTAGTGGAAATTTATTTGCAAAGAGTTTTTTTCCTTGATTTAGACACAGAGCAATAAACCGTAGCTAAAGGGCTAAGAGAGATTAAGATTAAGCAGGGGAAGGGGAGAATTGTGCCAACTAGGAAAAGAGAGAATTTCCAGGGAACGATAACATTACCATATGCTTGCCTAGCATCCTTTATTTGATTATCTTGAAGAGCATTACGAGAATTAATGTAGCCTCCTCACTTCCTGGTGAGGCAGGTACTGTATTATGATACTGATTCGTAAATGAACAAGCAAAGGCCTTGTGCAATCCTGGGACTCTCAACAAAGTCATAAATATTCTGAAGAGATCATTGGGAAGGGGTAGCAGAAACGAGCTAATGTGCAGTGGAACGGGATTTACCAGTGAACTACGCATACAGTGCTCAGTCGTAATTCGACATGGCTGCCTGGCATCCTTTTCCTGGAGAAAACTGGCTTTGAATGTTAAGAGGAGGACGTTAAAGAACTCTCCCAAAACAGAACAAGTTTGGAGACCTGGTATTTCACTTGGCTACTACTTTGCCACTTTGAACAGCCACTCCAGTCCTGCTCTGCCTTTCTCTTCTGCTATTTTATTTTGTTTGTCGTTTTGTTCCTCCAGTGCAAATCAAATGAGTTAGGAGTGGCTTAACTGTCTCTGCTAACACATGGTTTGACTCAGCAGTCTAAAGGGAATTTCCCACCTTTCATTTATTTGGCTATGATTTATTCTTTAGGGAGAAAAGATCGGGAACTGGGAAAAAGCATACATTTTCAAGGCTTTAAAAAATAAGCTGCAAGACCACCAATCGATTGGTGACAGCTTTACATCTCCTGTGTTTGGCCCTGCTGAGGAGGACAAGTAGTAAGGCGAAAATGCTCCACTTACACCTCATCATGAAGAGCAGGCTTGAATTGCACTGTGACTAAGTGCTTGATCCCTGCATGCCAAAATACATACTTTCTAATTGACATGAAAGCAGCTTCTGGCTTGGTATTTAGGATGTAACACAGCTCCTAGCGCAGGCTTGGTTTCCAGAGTAAAACACATTCTTTTCTGCCATGCATGTTAATGCATTGTCCTTCTTCCTTCTCCTAATAGCCCGTGAGATTTGAACTTGGAGTCAGCAAAGTAGGGGCTTTGTGAAGCACAAAAGAACACCAGGTTTTTATCACACCATGCCTGTATAAAGAGCTGTTCAACCATTCAGTTACTGCTTGCATTGTGCAGCTGTTATTCTGCTGCTGAGAACGTCTTGCTGTCGACACTGAAGTAGTACCTGCAGGAAACTTTGGCACACCGAGTGTTTCAGGAGGAGCTGGGCTTGGGGGTTTGCCAGATCCCTGTGTGGAGAGCCGAGGTATTTTCTCCCCCTGCGCCTTTCCCATTCTAAAATCCTTGTAAATAAGTAACAAATTTTTGTTTGCCTGCCAGCATCTGTTCTGGGGTTTTTGCACGATGATGTCTTCCCATCGTGATAAAGGTCTGGGTTTCTTCAAAAGCCACCTCTCCAAAGCTGACGGTGGGGCTGTGGTGGGCGATGGCAGCACAGTGCTGTGTGGGTGCCCCCAGGGAGGGTTTCGGCTTTCTCACACAATGGCCCTTTCTTTGCTGAACTGATGGTCAGTATCTGGTCAGCCTCATCTATTTAAAGGCAGCCAAGCAGGGATACTAGTGCTGGTGGAGAGGGTGCTTTGTTTGCTTATGATTTAACAGGAAATTCAACTGTTTCCAGTTAAGCACAAACAACTGTGTGAGAACCCTGAAAGAAGTGTCTGAAATCCACAGAAGGGAGAGGGGTCAGAGATAAACTCAGCCCCATTCAGCTTCCAGGGCTAAATTTGTCTCTGTGCAAATGGGGGTACAATTCCCACTGTAGGTCAGGGCTGAAATTCTTCTGAGCAATTAATGCAAATGGCTGTATTTTTAGCTTGGCATCCTAAAGAAATAAGACTTGTGTGATCGTATTGTCTGTGTATACGTGGTTGTCAGCTCCCAGTAAGTTGTGAGTTTCTCAGTTGACTTAGCCCAGGCTGCAAGATGCAGTGGTTTTCCAAGGTCTCTCCTAAAACTAGGCAAGCAGGTGGAAGAGTGTGACTTCAGAGAGGCGAAGGACACGCGGGGAGCTCTGTCCTTTTAAAGACATCAGCATCGGGACACAAATTCCTAGCAACCAGGCTTTGCTGGTTCCAGTGCTTGTTTAGTAGTAACGTTTCCATATAAATAAGCAGAACGTTCCTGCAGTAGGGTTGTGTGAGGCTGAATTTGGTATGTTGCGTTTTGCAGTGCCTGACACATCCTGTAACATAAACTAGCAGACTAGCTCGTGCAGGATATTAATTTCTTAAGGTCTGACTTGCTGGCTACACTCCCATTGACTTTATTAAATTAAAATGGCAGTTTTGTCTGCCTACGTTTTTCAGGATCCAGACCCACAGTTTGCATATTTTTAACAGTCTGGAAGTGTAGCAGTGCACAGCTCCTGATCTTTGCCATATGGGATACTAACCTTGTGCACCTTGTGCGGGAGACATAACCCCATTAAAATAAGACAGTATTAGGAAAAAAATGCATGGAAATTGATGAACGGCTGCGTGCAAGCACCAGTAACGTGCTGGATAACAGCATGGCAGGCTAGTAAGTGATACACCAATGTCAAATATCTGTTGTATGTGCTCAGGACTTAAATGTTCTCATCTTAAATGTTTGTGCTTTGCTTGTTGCTTTTTTAATTTTTTTGTTTCTTTTTGAGAGGAAAAATGCTGAAGGCACGTCATCTGTATTGCTCACTGGATCCTTTAAATCCAGTGGGAGTCTTTCCACTGACTCTGCCGAGAGCTAAACCAGTCCCCAATTTAAAAATTAACCTAGTCTTTCTTTCACTTTGGAGTGGTATAGAGAACCTTTAAAACCTTTGAAAGTACAGTTTCAGGCTGTGAAGGGGAACATTGTAGATCGCTTCTCGTGTGGAATTGGACTGATGTCTGGGACTGCCAAATTGCAGTCCGATACAAATTGCAACAGCTGACTTGTAATTTTTAAATCAGCCCTTAAGATGAGGGATTTATAATGGTTTCATGGAAAGAATGTTTATCTTTGCAGCTGTATGAAAATAGAGTTCTATTCCATTTAGATTTATCTACCCAACTCCCATAAGGCAAGTTAGTTACATGTTATGTTGGGCTTTCTGTACATATCCTTGCTCCCTCTTAGTTCTTGCAGGTTCCCTTCCCGCTGCCTGTGCTTCTCCAACTCTTCTTCCATTCCACGTTGAGGCTTAGAAGTCTTTTCGCCTCCTCGTGGGCCATTTATCAGCCCTCTCCAATGCAGCCGCTGACTGAGGTGTACGATAGTGCTCTGCAGGAGGACATTTTCCTGTGCTTTTATAACAAGTCCCTGTGCTGCAGGCAACAGACACAATTACTATATAAATCAAGCCACGCATGGATACACACAGGGAGCTGGGCCCAGATTCCAAATCCTTCATCTCTGAAACATAAGGACAGTTCTCATACACAGGCAAAATTCCCTTGGCTCAGTAAGTTTCCAGGTTTTTTTAGCTTGGATCTCACAAGAGTCGTATTGTTTGGTGGACCACCTGCTTTCCCACCCATGGTCTAAAAGCTGCTTTCCCTTTCATTTATGAATAAAATGCATCTCTGAGACAACTACGGTGGTTGCTGACATGGAAGCGTGCATTTAAGAAAGTATTTAATGTATTTTAATGTATTTAGATGGCTTGTGACCAGAGAGGTGCTGGTAGAAGTGATGGGGAGTTGTCTTTTCATCCAATAGTGACCGATGGGACACAAACTGTGAACCTGTGTTTGATGCAGACATAGTGTGGGGACCTGCCGTCTTCCTGTGAGCCAGCTGCTGGGAAGGCAGCATCGTTGCCTCTTGTAATATGTGGCATCAGTCAATACGTGGAAGACTTCCTTGTGGCCTTCCCTCTTCTTGAATTATTTCAGTAAGATTAAAAAGCTGATGAGTTAGTAAAGGAACAAAATAACATGCCCATGAGACCCAATTTCCAAGCACGGACTCTAAATGAAAATGGGTGTGGTATACAACGGTAGCTTTATTGATGTGTTTTCTTACTCTTGCCATTCCTTCCAACCAGCTGATGTCCTGCTCTTATTTCCATTTTCTTACAAATCTCCTCTGAATCTATTCCATTTCTTCTCCCTTTGCTTGTAATTGCCTTCCTTCAATTCTAAAGATTCTTTTACACATATCTGCATCTATCCTTCTGCATCACAGTCGTTTTAGAACTATATTCAGTTTGAAATGTCACTCCCATCTTTGTATTTTTTGCTCTGTCTCCCACTCGCTGATCGTTTCTCTCCGTCCATGCCCAGGTACCACAACAGCTCTTCCTCCCCACCCTGCTTCACCTATTTGAACCTTCAGCTTCCCAGCTCTCACAGTCTTTGTCCTCTGCTTCCAAGTGACTGTACTCAGGTTTGTTCCCTCTTTTCCCCACTTTAGCCTTGCTCTTCCCCATTTCTTTTCCAGATTCTTCCATCCACTGTGTGTAAATATAACTGTACCTGCAGCCACTTATGTTCTTTAGTGTGGGAAATCTTTGTAGGAATCTGAGAGTAGGATTTCATCTCAAGTGTAAAAAACATTTTGGAGGTTGTGGTTGGTGATTCATGCCTCCTTCTCACATTAGGCCCACTCCTTGTGTTTACCTAGGAGTCCTAACAAATCACTGGCACAACAAATTGCTGGCACTGGAGGACATTGGACATTGGTTCTTCCGTTGATGGATGTTACTGGATCAGTACTGCTTTGAAAGCGTCGTAGTATAACAGATTAAGATAGCAACCACACAGGACTGGGGTGTGGAGAGATGCAGGTAGCATCAGCACAGAGGGTTGCTGGAACTTGTAACACTGCATCATCTTTCTGCGCCTTCACATATGCTCAGGTATATTCATACCTCTTCTGTGTCGGTCTTCGTAGTAGTTTCCACAAGGCCTAAAATGTAATCCATGTAGGAGTACTGCTTGAATTTCATCTCTCACTGTACCTACCATTTGATACTATACTGGCTTGTAGAAATGCCTTAGTACCTGCTTCTGCAACTGCTCACCAAGTGAAGTCAGTGGCATTTCTACATTCAGAATGAATGCCAAGTTCCACTACTTTAGAGTATAAAAGCTGCTCAGGAGTAGGGAGCGCATCTCTCTGCATCTGTACAGTGCTGAACACACAGCCGGTGCTCAATAAATAGTATATGTATAGGCTTGGTAAGGAGTGGCTGTTCATCTGTTGCAGCTGAGGTGAAACATCTTTTTATAGTAAGAGGCAATGCATTATCACTTTTACAGGTCTATTTTACAATTTAGGTTTTAAATGGTGAAAGTATATTAGCCAGCTAGTTCAGGGGATGCTCATTTACGCCACCTTCACACAATATGTCCCATGTTTCACGTGACAGGAAGGGTAGCTAGTTTTTTACAGCCGAATGCATAGTGGTTAAACTGTCTGGGCACCAGCAGTAGGCAGCCACCGAACAGATCATTGTTAAGATGGCTATAATTACAGAGTCAAAGCAGCCCCTTGCAGCACAGTGGTAATCTGCTTTGAAAACTGAGGCCGCAAAGGCATATGTCCTTTATATGTAGAGGCCCAAGCTGTGCAAAGTAGCTGAAGATTTTTATGTTACGTCAGTCCTGTCTTAAGCTGTTAACTGCTTCTGTCTGCTGTTTGGAAGCTGGCCTGTTTTCCTGGCTGGGGGGATGTAAGATAGAAATAAGTGCTGAGTAAAGGGCTGTTTAAAAAAAAAAAAATGTATAGCTGTGGCACCTCCACAAGAGCTCTCATGGTATTGCTTTAGTCATTAGCTGAGTGGATACTTGAGCTTAATCAGTATCAAAGGGACATACACAAAGTCATCTATTTCATTAAGCTAATTTGCATGACTCGGCTTACCAAGAATCAAATTTTCATGTATTGTCCATCTTGCTGTCAGCAAAATAAGGGGAGGGAGAGGAGTAAATGGTAAGCAATGCAAAATTTAAGATGTGGTGGTGGTTATTGTTTTTTTCAGAGATACCTGCTAGTCTTTCAGGAGCCTTCGTTGCTTTTGGATACTGAAGATACACACTAGAAAGCTTTGTAAAGTGTATTGTCAGTAACCTGTACTTAGAAATCAAACTTACAGAGCTTTATTAAGTGCAAGATCTTCAAAGCAGTGCATAGTTAGGCTTTTGGCTGCCTCTGTGGTTGAAGAGGAAGGTAAGTGTTGGTTTGGGAGGAGGCAATGGGAGGATTAGAATACTTAGCTAAAATAGACCGTGAGCCTTCTCTGGTCGCAGAGAGACATCAGTGAAGTGTTTTGTGTGTAGCTTCACACAACATTGCATTCCCCAGGGAATTGCTGCTGCTGTTTGTATCGTAAGAGATCTGGCTGTGGCTTTAACAGAAAGCTATAATGTGCTGAGATGGCTGTCCTTGTTCTTCTGTTTTGTCCCTGGTGCTCATGACACTGTCCTTCTTCAGTACTGAATTTCTTCCTTTCTTTCTTTAAAAAAGAAAGGTAATGTTTAGTATGTTCCTTTTCATTACTGCTAGAATTGAAACAATGACTGTTGAGTGAAACCATATTCTGTTAGTTGTATCATCTGGTAACTGTTTGCATGTTAAACCTCCAATTTGTCCAAGACATTGTGGCTGAGGCTTGCTTTTAAGTGTGAATTTGTTGTGATGATTAGATTATTCTGGTTAAGCCCAGCTGTTGGAGTCTCGTAATTAAATGTAATTTAACCTGATTGATTAGACAGAATGAAGGAAAACTTTCATAAGACAACTGAAAAAACGTGGGGCATCCTTTCTCTTATTATTGAACCAAGACTGAGTGGTAAATTCTGCAATCTGTTCCCAAACCTTGCCCGGGGTTTTTCAAGCATTGATGTTTCTAAAGTCAGCTGCTTACAAAAAAGATTTGATAATAACTCTTTTGTTACCTGGGTAACTTTTGTACATATAGCTACAAAAGAGCGTAGCTCTGACTGACCAGTCGGTAATGATGGAAAAACTAAACAAGTGCATGATTATGAGCTGAATATTTCCAATTAGATGAATCATCATGTTTGTGCTCCTGAAGCTGCAAAACTGTGCTTCAAAGCCATGTCCCTGCTGAAACAGAAACTGCAAGGAATAAGTCATCTATATTGGGGAATGCATCCCATATGTGTACATGTATGAGTGGTTCAATTTTTAAGGACTTAGTGCTGGACTGGAGGTCAGCAATCGAATGTGTTTGAGCTTGAAACATTGATATGAGCAGCTTGAGATGCTGGAATTCAGTTATTACGGAGACTGTTATGCTATAGAAATGCTGTCAATATTTTTACAGTTTGGTAACTAAAATGCTTGATTAGGGAAAGACCAGAGCCAAAGAAGACTTGTGTGTTTGAATTGAGAACTGCAGGTGGGAACAGTTTTTCTTGCACCTGTAAAAACTGAAAAAAACCACCTTTATCCGCATATGTATCTTATTTATGTGGATTGTAAACTTTTCAGGACAAGGCCTTTTTTTCTTAAACGTTGCACAACACTTTTGTTGTGCAGTTCTTGGGGTAAAATACAAGTTTAGGAAAAAATAACCAAAAGGGGCTCCAGTGCAGTAGTGTATGTGCCAGTGAAGATATTTCTTTTTTTCTTTCTGTTCATAGCAGTACTTAATCCCCAGCAGTATTTTGCTGTAGGGGTTGTAGACCAAACTTTATAATTGCACCAGTGACAGACAGAAACTACGCTAGTGTCTTCTAGTTTACAGTTGTGTCTAACCAGCAGTAGCAGTGATAGCGTGGACAGAGCTGCTTAGTGCACTACTTTGTTCGGCTGATGCAGGACACTGGTTGACTGTAGATGATGTGCAGTTGGTTTCTGACAAAGCAGTAATCTGTAATCAAATTGCTATTGTAGGAAATTGTAAATTCATCTATTGTATAGCTTTGCAGAGTCAGAGAGAAAAGGGTATAAGAAGGAGGAAATGTGGAAGACTGCTTGCTGCTGAGTAAATTCAAAGGAGAGTTTTCTTATCCTTGCATTCAAAACTGTGCTACCTCTGAAGTTGTATCTGGTTTGGCTAATTAGAGCTGCTTTATTTCAGGCCTGTCATAAAAGAGAGCATACCTTTTGTCTGCTTTTACATTGGAAATACTTTGAAAGGAGCATATTGGAAATGAAAGGTTTTCATAGAGTTTGTGTGTATTGGTTCATGCAGTATGATTAATCCTACCGGAGAGAGACCTAGGCAGGAGAACCCTATGGAGGACGTGTGGCTTAGCACTTTTGTCCTTATGTGTTTGGTCTTGGGCATTGCTAACCATACACAGCAAGAGAAGAGGTGGAGCTGGAAGATGTTATGAAAAAATTTCTGTCCTCATTTACATTTCCGGTGAGGCAAATGTCTTCTGGTTGACTCTGTCCTGCCCCTGGGGACTGCATAGCAGGGGCACCCTGCTTCATTCCTGGCAGAGGGAAATGGTTGTCCTGGTTTGGTGGGTCAGGGCAAAAGAGAGTGCCTAGCTCTGTCAACTGAGAAAGAGCACAGCAGATGATCTGTCTCCATGACTGAAAGAGAAGGAACATGCCTGGTGAGCTCCAGGAGGAACCAGCTTCCGCTCCATCTTCTTGATGCCTAGCCCCTGGGAGAAAGCTACCACATGTCTCTATCCCGGTTTCTCTGCATAACACCTGCCTTCATAGATTACCAGCATTTAGCTAAGAGAAATAATATCGCAAGTCATCTTTATTAAAATGTACATTAAGAGGTATATGCCAAGTTTACTCATCCTTTGATCATCAGGAGCTGTTTTGTTTATTTACATGAAACACTAGCGATCTTCTTAACGCTGTCCAAAAAAGAAGGGAAGATACCATCTGTCTCCACGACCTTGCAGCAGAAATAACCTTGTGAGCTTTAGGGGAATGTAAGGGTGTGTGTGAGTAAGGGGAGTAGTCTGTTCTGGTGTAAGGAGAGCCAAATCTGTTCTTGCATGAGGAAAGCCAAGTTCTGTTACGAGGAAGAGTCCCTGTATGTAAGTGCTGGGAAGGGACGGGATTGTGTGGAGCTCCTCAGGATTCAGGTGAGAAGTGTACAAGCGTTTCTCACAGCCTGTACCAGGGAGGCATCGGAGTTTTCAGTCTCACAGACCAATTCTATTCTTTATAAAAGCACTTTACTGTAGAGCATTGCCACTTTGCAACTTCATCTTGCTAGTCATAGGCTTGTGTTGCCCCTCCTGGCTGCATTCTTCTCCACAGAGACCCTATGCAGGTTGTTTTCTCCTGTCTGGGGCAGTAATACTTTTAGGACAGCAGGAAAAAGAAGTACGTTGATTTGCTGAGAGGAAAAAAATTGGTTTCTAGCTCTAAATTAAGGAGGAGAGTTGTGGTAGGCACTGGCATTGAATGAGTTAATCTTAAATTATCTATGAATTTCTACCCTTTTTCCCCTGGGTTTTTTTTAATCTATGACAACATACTCAATATTCAGATTTTTCTTTTTTAATAAAGTTGTTCTTCAGCATGTTCCAAGAGTACCCTTTGTTCTGTGGCTGGACATGTTTCTGAATCCACGTGCAGTAAGCATAGCTTACTGGTGAGTGAACTAAATGAACGTCTTTCTTCTTTCTGGAAGTGTTGTGAGAGTGTGGAGAAGCTCTAGGCTGTTTATCCCACTGAAGTACCTGTATGGCTGATGTCTAGGAAAAGCCATTGCTGTCAGCCTTGAGGTACAGCAAATGTCAGGTGACAGGGTCCCTCAGAGCTTCCAGAAGTGCTTTCTTTCAAAGTTACATTTTTCCATCAGAAGAGGGGAGATGCCTGAAGGGATGTCCTTTAGATCTCTTCGTTGCTGCAAGTCATTGAGAGACATCTTCTTCCAAAAACCTTTTCCACTGAGCCATCACAGTAGGTGGTATTGGTCCTGTTGTTCAGGATACCAGAAATTATCAGTGTATTTAGATACTGCAAAATGACATTTTTACAAGCACAGGTTGAGTATAGGGGCATGCATGTGCAAAAAATAGTGTCTGACTTGAAGCTGATGTAGTGATGTTTACCACAGAAGAATAATACCCATGAGATTGTTTTGAATTGCTCACAGGCAAATTTTAACAAGAAGAAATACAGTGTGGAATATGACCAGGAGCATCTAATTTACTTACTCTAAGAAAGCAAGAATTCAAACCAAAAGAAGAATGTCTTCTTTTAAAAGATTAAGTATAACCTCAAATTTCACAGGAAATTTGTATGTGGTATTTATTTCCTCAAGGTAGGTGGGAGACTTTGCTCAAAAGCTACATAAAGTTAGCAGAACTTAACTGGGTCTTTATGTAAGGATGTGTACTTCTGTGAGGGTGAAAGTATTAAACACATACAGTTCTTTATGAGAGGAAGGCTTATAAATGGTAAAGCAACATCACCTGTGAGTGGATGCAGATGGTATGAGCTGTGGAGCAGCTTTCTGAAGTCTTCTTGAAGTCCAGTGCGAATCAGTAGTCCACAATCTAGCAGACGTCAGTGTCAGCATTTCCACTGGCATAAATAAAAACAAGCCGATGCCCTTTAGTTGTAACTGCTAACTGTTGTGACTGTGCTGCAAGCTGGAGAGTCACTGCTTTGTGGTGCAAGGGAGCATAATCTATGAGGCATCATTCATACGTGTAGGCAAGGCTTGACGTGGGGTTGCCGGATTGGAGTCCAGTTGAGGATGTCACACCTTGATGCCAACCTGCATCTCTTCGAGGTTTTCTAGTGAGTTCAGCACGGTCCGTTCATACAGCCTTCAGTCTCATTAATAAGTAATTTGATTTTCTGGTCTAATGTCTTTTGTGCTTTTTTTCTATTTTATCTGCTGGCAAGAATTTCAGTCTTGGCTGTAGATCAGTTCCTGGCAGCTGATCAGCTGAATGTCCACATTATTGAGGCCAACCCAAAGTTAGAGGAAACTCTCTCTGCAGCATTTGATATAAATCACATAAGCAGCAGAACTGCAGAGTAAAAAGTAATAGCAGCAGTTTGCCAGCTACACTGTTTTTCCCCCTGTTCCTGCACAGGAATTTCTGTTCTGTCAAGCAAGCTAGGAAGGATTCATTTGGGTTCAAAAACACCTGGTGGACTTATTAAAAACCCGTAACTGTGTGTGCCTACTTAACAAGCAATCTTGCTGAATTCCTGTGTATGCACTCAGCTAATGAACCAGTGCTTTTCCTGCATCCCTCACCTTTAAGGAATTAAGTTGCGGAGCATGGGGGAGAACAGGAGGAGATTTAGGAGTAGGTCTTTTGTTTTTTGAGAAAGCCTTAGTATTTTGTTAGAGCCAAACTTTCTTCGGTGAACCCCAGAGCGAGAGTCTTCCTGTCCGGTGCTGGTGGATGTTACTTCCACTGCTGGGATGATGCCTGCATTCTGTCTGTTGCACATAGCATGGTTTTTTTCAGCTCCACAAAGTTAGTGGGAATATTAGTAATGATGTTCTCAGCATCAGTCATTAGCTGTGTGCTGGTGCCGTGAAAATGCCTTCTCTTCCTGTGTATCTCATTATTTACAGTTGGAACCTGAATGCAGCCAATCATTTCTAAAATAGCCATAGGAAGCGCGAGCAATATAGAAACGTCTTTGTCCTGCTGTGGGGTTTTGGGCTGCATAGCTGAGCCTGCCCTAGCACAAGACCTGGAAACAGGCTCCTGTCTCATCTGGGTGACAGTCTGGATTGTCCTTTGCAAAACCCTGCACGTGGTATCAAAAAGGCAGAGGATATTTCCTGCAGAAGAGAACAACTTTGCCTTGCTCTACCAATGATCCAGAGAATGGATTAGAGGCTTTTCCTATCCGCAAGGAAGCTTATCCATCATGCCCCATTCAAGCAGTCATACTCGGTGGGCTTGTTCTCTCTTGCTACACTGAACCCTTTTCTCCACAGTTTTTCCAAAGAAGTAAAGCACATAATAACAGAGCTATTGCTTTTGTCACTTGTACTACAGGCATTTGTCAATGCCGCTTTGACTTCCTTTTCTATGCTGCTCTAATTCCCTCATGCTGTGCTAAGAAACAGGTGTGAACAAATGTGTAAGGATGCTTGTATTCTTCAGTATGTGGGTGAATGTGTGTCAGGAGAAGAGTAGTGTATTTATGAGGTGCAGGGGGTCATCTCTGTCTAGCTGTAATCTTTTTACTTTTGCTGACCCACACCACCTCAATTTTAGGTTTGCCCTTGAAATCACATCAGATAGTTCCTGTTTCCTCTCAATAACAGACTGCAGGTAATTAAAATGATCTTGCACTGTTCTATTAATTACAAGAATTGTGATTTTTATATTCAGAGGTTAATTGAGGATATCTGTATATAGCATTTTCCCTTAAAATAAGCTGAATTACAGCAATTAATCTTATGTCCAGGTTAAGAGACAATATCATGTGTCTCAGCAGTATCTTGGAAGTAGGATTTTTCTTGTGTATCTGTTGGCTTCTTGCTTTGCCTTCTGTTTTGTTCATAAATCTGAAGTGATGGAATGAAGAGAAGAGTGAAAAATGTGTCATGTTGGCATATTGAGGTGATCCCTTTACTCAAAAGGTGTTCTTGAGGATAGGGTACTTTCTTGTATTAACTTGTCCGTAAAGCTGTTTGGATTATATATGATGTAAAATTTGGGAATTTGTTAGGCATGAATCTAGGCAGAGCAAAGCTCAGTCTGCCACTGGCAGGTAGCAATTACTAGCAAACTGCAGGAACTGGATTATTGCAAGCATCATGCTCATCTCAGAGGAAAAGCAAACTACATAGATTTTCTGTCTCAGAGTCAGATTTATTCTACTCCTTTAAGGTTTCCAAAAATACCAGCGAAAAACATTGGGCAACAAAGAGTAATCATGAAAGATAGAGATATATGAACTTTCTCTAAAGTTTTAATAAAAAACCTTTCTTGTCACATCTTGTCATATTCTTGTGATAATCTATTTCATGCTCTTCTGCAAGGTGCAGAGAAACCTGAGAAAACTGATTTCGTAAACAAGTTAGGCACTAAAATTGTAAACATATATTGAGAACTGTTCGTTTACCTGCATTTTTTATCTGTCAGGGAGAAACATAACTTATTCTGATGAGTTTGCCTGATTTCCAGAGGGAAAAGCCTCGATCTTTTTTCTGCCTGTACGAGTCAGCTTGCCTGACCACGGTGTGTCTGTGTGTCCTTTTGCTGAGCAGCCTTCCCCAGAACACGATGACGAGGTCTGGCCTGAATTTTCCTCCTGCCATGACTGGAGTATTGCGGTGCAGAACAAGTGGTGGGCTCTCCAGAGATGGCTGTCGGGGTAAAGCACTTTCAAGTAGCGTGGTGTCCACAGCTGAAGTAATTCATAAGCAAACAGTAATACCTGTTCTTAGCGTTTGCAGTGTTACAGTAGATTTCATTCACATTGTGAGGGTGGGGATGTAGTTTGACGTTGTATCAAAACACTTCATGCCAAAGTTGATTGGTGCCTTTTATAAAAATACTCTGACAAAATTTGCTGTTTCACTCGAGCTAAATAAAGCCAGGTTAATGAGTGAATTTCTGCATAAATGGGTGTAGGGATAGAACTGGCCAAATTGCACGAAAGCTAAACAGTGTGCTCTGATTACTTAACAGCTGACTTAAATGCTCTACTGTTTTATCACATTAAAAAATGGGCACTTTCAAATGACTGGGACAAGTTTCCTGAAGAATACAGGCAGGGTTCATGCATTAGATGCGTGAACATTTCTTGCATTAACAAAAAGCAAAAGAGAATTGTTTGTGATTACACTGAACTTTAAACACAGTGATATGTTCTATGGGATCCTCACTTCTTTTTCAGAGTTAACCTGTGCCCTTGTATGTTGATCTGATCTGACACACATACGTAAGAGGACTGGAAATTAAGTTTTTCTTCATGGTTAAAGGGTGAAGAAGGCCTGCAATCCATTTAAGTGTGTACCAGCAGTGAAAAGAAGCAAATGCTAAGTATCTGAGGGAATCTGACCTCAAGACTTGGCTGAGCTGTCGGGATTGTTTTAGGATTACTGCCTGATCCTAATGTTATGTTTACAGCTGGCATGTGGCACCTGAGACAATTTCTGTAGCGCAGTGTCAAACTTTTAATCAGTGACAATTGTCAATATTGTTGTGAAAACATGCCAAGCTTCATGTTTCACCTTTGTTATCCAAAAGGAGAGGAAAACAAAGTGAGGCCACATTTCTTTCCTGTTGGGTCACCTGCAGCTACATAATTTTTATTCCATCCATCAAATGAGAGAGTGGAAGGTCAGTTGACTGGCACTGATATTTCCCAGGCAAAGTGAGGTTTGAGGAGAGTAATGGTGTTGCTGGTAGTGTATCTGTTTTCTATTAAGCACACTGAGATGAAGCAGCAAAGTATGTATTAGAGGTGGCGTTTTCTCCTGTCAAAAGGCAGTGATTGCTACATTTAGCTCTTAAATCAATTTAAAATCTTGACAGAGGCTCGCTGAAGCCCCACAAATAATCAATAGAGCTACTTTTATCTCTTAAATGAGTGAGGCTTTTAAAAATAATAAAGACATCTTTGTAATGACCGACCAAGCTGTTCCAGAGTTAGGTCTGTTGCTCTGTGTGGTTGGGGATGGTGAGTGAAAGGCCTTATTTAGGCATTGCCTTTGTTCCATTCTGCAGGTTTATAACCCCAAAATAAAATTGCAAATGTTTCTGGCAGTCATCCTCGAGGCACAGATGGCTTTCCTCCCAGTTTTGGCAAGCCTGATTTCAGTATAAAACTGAGCAATTATTAGAAAGTGAAATATTGCATGATATAATACCACTACCGCCACCATCAACATCATGACAAATGGAGCGTTCATTGTTTCTGGTGGCATGTAGAGCTAGTGCCACTGTGTTACCCCTTCCTCTAAAACCTGTACCTTTGGTGCTGCTGGTGATGCATAGACAGAGAGATGGAACAGAGCAGATGCTTTAGCAAGGAACTGTGGCCATTTTCTCATTTGCGTTGGCTCTGTATTTCAATGCAAATATCACTGAACAGGTGGCTGATGAGGCCCCCGTGGACTGTTTACAGTAAAGGTTACAACCAAAATCAATAGGCCTGAGATGCTTCTAATTCCATCTGGGAGATGTTCATCTTCCATCTGACTGTTCCCTTCTAAACAGCAGCATCCCATTAGTGCTGCAGTCATCAGGGATATCTCACTTGGGTCAGCAGAAGGTTTCTCCTATTTAGGCCTCCATTTGTTCTTTACATTTTCTTTTTGCACTGCGCTGGATCGAGCATTAATGTTGATCTTGACAAGACAGGTTGGCAGCATTAAGCATGCTGAGTTTTGCCTACTGACTTGACACCTGCTACTACCATTCGGCAGGCTGAGGCTCATCAGTGCTGCCTGGGGGTTGTCCAGATCTTTTCAGCTTATCGCTTGCTGAAGCAGGAGGTAGTGATGTTACGTATCATAGCTGATATTATTGTGCATGATGTATGGCCTTGTCAACTTGCAAACGAGGAGAGAGGAAAGCTGGTAAGGACTGACGTTTGCACAAGCCTGAACACAATAAGCAAGTACCCCTGAAACTTGCTTGGAAAGTATTTCGGCTGAAATTTTATATCAGACGTGCATTTTTTAAAGTCTTAGTGGTAAGATCCGCATGGTCCGCATATCTGTGTTTCATCAAACTAGTCATGAAGTTTGTATTGTTCTTTATAATGAAGGTATATGCTGTTGCTTACTATATGAGGCAAAATCGCTCTCATTGATGTCTTTCCCTTGGGCCTAATCGTCACTTCTGGCATGCAGCCCACAGCAGCTGGGCAATGAGTAAGCAGTACTGAATCCAATTAAAATGGTAGTAAACCGTGTATAGCAGAGGGCACCCATGCATTCCTCTTACAGTCAGGGAGAACTTTTTGATACACACAAAAGAAGAGAGGGACTGTGCTTCATACACATAATCTAGGGTCAACAGTGATGCCAGAGTGGTGGGGGCTTCCCTCAGGCACTGCCTGCCTCCTCCCACCAGCATTCAGGAGCAACCCCTCATTATCGTGAGATTTGAAGGAGTGCAGGTGATTACCCCAGTGCGTTCGTGCACCAGCGTCTCTGGCATAAGGGCCAGCTACCTGGAGTACTAGAGTGCTTTTTTGGCCATGTGAAATGAACGGCCAGCTGTAGTGACAACAGGAGCAGGACAGGAGAGCAAAGATGAGTGATGGCTGCACCATCGGTCACAAAAAGATGCTGGAGGTTGGTAGTGATGATGGGCACAGAGCTGGCATTAAGTCTCTGTGGCCACCTGCACCATCATGCAGGTGACTGAGCAGCAATCATTAGAGAAAGGACAACATGAGCAGAAGAGCTGGCCATCCTGGGCACTGTCCTGCCACGTGCCAATTCAGTTGTAATGTCTGGCACTCCGTGCTGTGTCTTGCTGATAGCCACTTGTGTCTCCTCTCTCTTGAGCTCCCCAAGCACCCACTGAGCTTCTGTTCACTCACATCTGCCTGAGCCCCTTGGCACCGCTCAGCCTGATCGTTCTGCGTGGTCCCTTCTGCTGCCAGGTGCTGCCGCGTGCCATGGCTGAGCAGCAGCCAGCCCACCACCCACACCGGCGTAGACAAAGGATGCTCTCCTGAACCGCTCCACTGTGCTGGCCTAGCTTTACTCGTTTTCTGGAAGCTGCAGCCTGCAGGTTGTATTTCTCTCTTTTTTTATTGTTTTTGTTGCATTATTCCTAATTCCTTTCTCTGACTTGCACAGAACTCTTGTCTTTCACTTTCTGGGAACTGTGAATTTAAAGGGGTAAATAGCAGTAGTGGCGTCTTCAGCTCAGAGACTTCTAAAGGCTTAGCCAAAGGAGATGAAGGATGCTTGCCAGCGTCGCATGGCAAATCTGTACCATTGCAGGGAACAGCAGTCAGGTCGGCTGACTGGCTTCTGCACTCTGCCTTCAGCGTGGCAAAGCGTGTGCTGTGTAGATCAATACGTGCTTTTTTGTGGGTGCATTGATAGATCTTGCTCTCTAAGTCTTTTTTGATGTGACATTGAAGTAGGACTTGGGTTTCTGATTCACTTGTGTGCCTTTAAAGCTCTTACCACGGGAGAATCTGAAATCTTTTTGTTACCTTTGTTATGCGACTCAAATCTGTTTTTTCTTTTTTATAGTCCTTTTGTTTTTCCCAGGGTAAGAAATGCTGATAGTGCTCAGAAGGGCTGTTTGCTGGCGATTTCCAGGGTCAGTTCACAGAGGCTGCTACTTTTTCTGGCCATTCGTTTTTCCTTATGCAGTAGTTCAAATTCATCCAGCTTCAGTTCTTATTTCCTCACTGTTTGCTTAAATGCTGTTCTGTCTTATTAGACTTACTGTCTTTTTGAAGAATAAGTTATTTCTACAAGTTTGTAGAAACAAAAGAATTTGTTTAAGACAGTCATGATATTTTATGGCCATTAAGTTTTCTGATCTTGCTTCACGCATAACAGAGACTGTTGAATTTTGGCTGGTAATACTCACGTTAAGGTTAATAATTTGTGGATCGAAGTGCAGCTGTCGTGTATGAACACAACCCATCATGGTATAAAGAAGGTTTGTAATAAATGAATATAACAAGATCTGTCTGTTACTGAGCAGGCTCACTGTGCCATGGGAAAATTCTGACATGGTTACATACTTTGGTTTTACTTGGAGTTACGCTGGGATTAGCTGAAAGTACAGTGAAGCCAAAGCAACAAGATGGGGGGGGTTTCTAACATGGAAGAACATCCCTTTCAGTAGTTACTTGTACGTGTGTCTACGCAGTCATTGCTGTTGCTGTTGAATTTGTTCTCAGGATCAAATCTGGCCTTACAGGTTTTATAGAGTTTACCAGGAAGTTAGCTCTTCCGTTTAGGATTTCTTGTATGATTTGTGTAACCTTTCTGGGACTAACAAGCTGTAGATACAATAACCTGGTTACTAGGGTATTACGGCAGCAGCCATGTAATCATTTCCTTGCCCAAGCAGCTGTTCTGTATGCATGTCCACCCAGACTGTTGTTCACTAGATGCTGAGAATATCACATAGCAAAAAGCAGAGCTCGTCGTGGTGGCTTCTTGTTGGTTCTGATAGCCATGGATAGACATAGTGGAGGGCACTTGGCACGGAAAAATCAGACTTTTCTCCTTGATTTGGAATGACTGTTACTTTCTTAGCTTCAGAAACTCCTTCATGACAGTAGTAGGATTTTTACAAGTTTAAATGCCCATATGTCAAGCATCTATGGAGGGGAATATGAATATGTATATTTATATGTAAACATAAGCTGTGAGTGAGTAAATAGAATAGTAATAGCAACTATATTGCACTAGTATCCAAACGTCCTATTTAGAGGCAGTTCACATTTGGGCTGCAGTGTACAAACAGAAAAACTTATTCCATCTAGGAAGGCAAAAACTTTGGGTTTTGTATACGTTAAGAGAACATATGGTTTATTTATACTTAATCATAATACAACAGAAAGGAGAGAACACAGAAGTAACCAGAACGAGTCGTCTTACATAAGTGTTTGAAACCATCAGCTTCAGGAAGAAGAAGCAGAGTACCAAAAGTACCTTGCATTGGTCTTAGGCATGCAAGGACCAGATTGGTTCGGTTTTTTTGAAGCTTGGAAGAAATCTAATCTACTCCATTAACTCAATGTCTACAAGTCATTGCATTAGACAGAAATTATAAAACATACTCTTAAACATTTGCAGGGCTGTATGTTATTAGCATGTCTGCTAATAAAAGAACACCACCAAAACTCACTTTTCTTGTCACGACTAGCTTCCTTCAACTGGAGCAGTAACCGTGTTTTGAACAGGGAGAACTGTAGAGCCAGTTCTTTCTCAACCAGTATGGCTTAATGCAGGCCAGATTGAACTGCAGTGGTCAGCATTGACTGATGATCTCTCCATTGATGTTTGTGAAACTTTTATTTGGAGGCAGTGCCTGTACTCGCTCGGCATCACTGTCTAGCTGCTAATGCTTCATCAGACACTGCGTTCACAAGCACCTTTGATTAGAAAGTAGTTTCAGCACACTTGCAAGTGAGAACATTTGCATCACTCCCAGGAGCCCAACCAGAACTGAGTATTTGCTGAAAAGGAAGTTTGTACTAAAAATAAGTGTGACCTTCTCGAATCAGCACTTTTCTGAAATTCCAGTGAACCAGTACGGCTCTTTCCAGCATTGTAAGAACAGCAAAAGTAATGTTGTGTTTCAATAATTATCTCCTAGTAAAAAGGGTGCAACTTGAGACCTAGTCGATCTTACTTTATTGGCACAGGCATTGATATAGATGTGTAGTCGACTTGAATTATTGACAGATCAAAGTTCACATTTTGCATTTACTTTGTATGAATTTGAACAACTATGTTAGCACTAGAGTAACACAGAATTATGCTTCTTTCCTCTCTTCTCCCTCTTTTCTTCCCCAGAAGCTACCCTTAAGAATGACAGAGAATTGCATTTGCTGAAAAACCTACTAATCTAGTCTTTGTTAGAAGGCAATATGTCTGTTTGTTTGTCAGTTAATTCTTTTCAGGTAGAAGAAAAAAGATCTGGCGTGATAAACATGTACATAAAATGACAAAGTGAGCGTGCTGGGCATTGTTCATTTTCCTGGAAGCTGCCTCTTGTATAGATTTACACGGAGTGGTACACGTCTGAACGAGAAGTAGGGAATGATGGTGCAGAATCGCCCATGGGAAAAGTTTTTCAGGCTTTAAAGTGGAATGGCAGTGATATGTCTGCAGTACCGTAATGCTTTCCTCATAGTGTACACACATTGTTGGATAGTGGATGATGTGCTGATAGGGAGTAGCAGAAAGCAGATATTCCTATGCTCCAGAGTCTCACTGTGAGCCAAGTGTTTTGAATTGTCAGCCTGCAGACTGATGCTCTGGATAAATAAGGTTTAAGTGGAAGAACTGGATTGCTTGATAAGCTTCTTCCCATTAAACTGTTGCTCACCATGTGCGTTTTAGAAAAGACTTCTGCATGGGACTGTAACAATTTAAAGAAAGAAAGAATCATTCTGTTTGTGTATTAAGATAGGGCACTTTGTTTTGTCACTTTGGATTGTGCTTACAGGGACAAAATTTTTAAAGCAGCAAAATTATATTTGAAAAAATCGTGTCGAGAGAAATGAATTAATCCTTTTAATGTGTGTATCTTCATTTAATTCAAACATTTTGAAGGAAACTGTGTTTCCAAGTGTTATATTTACTTCTGCTGCTTATTTCTGCTTTGGGCATTCCTAGGGGCCCCAAATGATGTTTCGCTGGGCATGGAAACAAATAGAAAGAGTTCCTGCCCCAAAGAGCTAACAGTCGGGAGAAAATGTAAGAGGTGATTAAAGAGACAAATGGAGGAAAGAGGTAAAGAAAGTGTCTGCAGGCAGACATAGCTGTGTCAGTAATCATACGCAGCTATCAGCCAAACCAGGGCTAGATGGAAATGCCTCTCTTGGGGCTTGTGTGTACTGTCTTCTAGTTTGCATTCTCACATAAGGTTTAATAGACAGACAGTGTCTGCATTGTGTTGCATTTATTCTTGCTGTTTTTATCCCTTGCCATTCATCTGACACTTTGTTCGGTTAAGGTGTCAGTCATTGCCTTACATTAAATTTTGTTTTTTATAGTCTCAGTCTAACTCTGTCTCTCAGTTATTTTGTTAATAGAAATAGAGAATCAACCAAGTTTCCAATTTGTGCGTTTGAATAATAATAGGCAAACACAGAGTATAATAAATCGTTAGTCCTTATGGGCTGTATCGCCCTGCAGTGGAGTCCCTATTCCAATCCAGTTACAGAAGCTGAAATTTTATTTGAAAGCGAATATCTGATAAGGCAAATTAATTATTGTGACATTTTTCAATTGGGTAAAAGATGAGAAATCAGCTATGTCTGTGAAGTTACAAATGAAAATGCAACACTCAAGACTTGTTAATGCTTTTTCTGGCATCAAGAAAGGAGACATAGGTATCTAATATTAACTGGTGTTGCAGAAGGGCAAGTTAGCACTTTGTTTGCCAAATTAAGTTTCAAAGACTATGTAGGTTATGAAGTTTGACTTTCTGCCTGTAAATCTTGAGTGACTGACAGACTACTGTAAAATAGCTTTGTTCAAAAGGAATCTTTGGCAGGCGGCATCAAAGGTTTGAAACTCTGGAAGGGATGAAAAGAAAACCCCACTTTTACAATGATTTCCCCTGAAGATCGACGTCTGTGTGAAATTTGCCTGGGAATTATGAGCGATTTACTGTATTATGTGCTGTTTTCTTTCACTGTATCCAAAGGCCCCCATGGTTCCTTTTATCTTCAAGATTTAGGGATATTTTTGTACATGAAATGTGAATGAGTGAATGCATCAGTGGAACGCAGGAAAAAAATGCTGGTTTTAGGCAGTTCTGTTCTCCCTTCTTTTATCGCAAGTTGGAGTGTTGGTTTTATGGCACCTAAATTTATGAGTACATATTTTTATGGTAAAGCCCAATGACATGTTCTGCATGCTCCATCAAGCTCTCTCAGTGTTTCTTCACTTGATTCACAGCTCTGCAGGGTATGAATCAGTCCCGTAGCATAACCCTTAATCTCTTTTTAACCAGAATAATGTAGTGTGTTTTTTTTTTTATGTATGGTGTGTGTCATCATGTCATCATCCAATTATGTAAACCAAAGAAGGGGAAAACAAAATATTTCCTGAACAACTCTTGTCAGCTGTCAATCAGCACAGGAGACGAAGTTTCTTTATTGCATGTAAGCAGCTGAGGCAGAAAATTCTTCATAATTCATGGATACTAAAGTCCATCCTCAAGCAAGATGTGGCACTGGTGGGGCGTGGGCAAAACTACCAGGGCAGTTTCTGTTTAGAAACATGACATGGCTTCTCATGTACAGTGAGAGGCTTGAGGAGAAGGAAAGCTCCCTCTGCTTCCCATTGACTGTTTTTAGCTTTCTGTATGCAGTGGTCAAAACTGAATCAACAGAAGACGCTTTAGCCCTTGTTTGTCTCCCACAGGGTGAACTGAAGAAGTGAAGCCTCCCAGCTGAACTACTATGAGGTCAGAAGCCTTGCTGCTATATTTCACACTGCTACACTTCGCTGGGGCTGGTTTCCCAGAAGATTCTGAGCCGATCAGTATTTCGCATGGCAACTGTAAGTATAAGAGGACAGAGGACTTCATTTGCATAATGCTGATCAGGGGACTTCAAATCAACAGTGTTTTGTAACAGATGCAATGAATGAAGTTGTTTTCTTGATGTCTCCCAAATCAGCCAATTTACGTACTCAGATACTAATATAGGAACGCAACGTTTTCATGTTGACTAATGACTACTGGGTGGTAAACTGCTTGCTTTATCTTCCAAAACCATAGCCTTTCTCCGTCTCAAACAGAGACACTTCAGGAGTGTATTCAAATCGAGTATCTTGCTCTATCTAGCAGCAGAAGAAGGAAGCCGCCTCTCCGCCCGGCCCCGTAATCAAAGTGTCCCTCACCTGACTTGTGAAAATGCAGTTCTGGGTAACTGTTGAAGCATGCCAGGGAATCCAGCATATCACACTAGAGTAACTGAGCTCTGAAAACATAATTTGTTCATCTAATATAAATAATTGAACTTACTTCTTTAAGCTCTGATGGTGTTCTGGTTTTGCTCTCTAAACGGTGATAGATGGATTCCGTGTTAGCATTAGGCATTTTTTGCTAAGCTGGAAATGTAGCTAAAATCCAAATCACGACAAAGAATCTTTTGTAACAGAATCTCTCTTCTTTCTTACCAGCAGTAATTGGCAAACTCTGCAAAATCTAGGGTAACACGGACAGCTGCAAGTCAGTGCTGAGATTTGCTGGCTAAACAGGTGAAGATCTTTCTGTGCACTTCACCATGAAAGTCAGGCTTAGCATAACTGATTTTTTCACATTTACTTCAACTCAGTTACCACCACTCCAAGGAAAAAGCTCATGTAGTTCCAAAGTTTCAGATTTTTAAAAGGAAGTCTTTAGCATCTGGATCTGTAAAAGTATGCTAAGGAGTAGCGAGTCAGCAATGAGTAGGCTTATGTTTAAGCCTACTTTGCGTCAAGAATTTGAATTTAAAGTGAATTTCTTGGTTGTCTTTGTTTACTGTGTTCTGGGGTGGCCTTGGCACCCACAACTTGTCTGTCTTGGATAAGACCAAGCTGAAAGACAGAGTCCAGGGGCACACTTGATGTGCTCCATATGCTGATAGGCATCTGGGATACAAGAACAAGGCAGAACTGCTCTGAAGCAAACCCTGCTGAAACATGTCTAGTGTGAACAGTAGGTCTTCAGCACCAACATTTTTGCCCTCTAGAAAAGTGAATAGCCAGTCTCGATCTTTTGGGAGGAACAGAATATGGGAGAACTTCTTGCTCTGCGGCGTGGCATGCTGAAAAGCACTTGAATGTACAAGCCCCCAGCTCATGCTAGATCGCTGAGTTACAATGAAACAGTACTGGACAGAGAACTGCTTGACGGTTAAGCTTGGCATTTTACACGTGAGACTCGATCAGAAGGATTAAGCTTCTGAACGTAAATCCTGCCTGCGCTATCTTAATTTGTTTCTCCAAGCGATGTCAGCATCTGATTTGCAGGGAAGTTGCTGTTTCTGTACAGTTTTATCGCCAGGGTTTCTGACGCATGGCACTCTTAAGTGCTTTGCTGGTGTGACTCAATACTTTGATGAAGCTTAACAGGGAAAATACTTTTAGAGGACAGTAGGTGAAAACACTACTGCAGTAGCAGTAGCTGAGTTTCTGAAGAAATAGGCTCCCTCAAACAGCTCCAGGTTTCTGGGAAAGCATATTGATGTGGAAAAGGCTCAGGTATATCTAGATGCAATCAGCTTTGTGGTAACATGCACATGCAGCAGTTCTGTATTTATGGTGATGGTCTTCAGAGCTTTAGCTTCCTCCTGTCTTCTGTTTCTTTGTTTACTTAACTAGCTCCCTAGTTTGTGCATCTAGATGTCATGATCACATATACATATGAAGTCTAAGAGCAAGGTGGCCCTTGGTCAGAAGCGTTCACTATTGTTACAGGTTGTACACACAGATCATCTGGGGAGCAGCAGCACACCCCGTGTATGCTGAGGTCTCACCAAAAGAATCATGGGAATAGAGTCAATAAATGCTTTGGCTGACTGGTAGAGTTGGGGAGGGGAGGGGAAGCTGACTTGTTGATAGCATAAGCTCAGTACAGGGCTTCCAGTCACTATTGTTGTCCAGTTGCCAGAAGAACTGGAGTACCAGACTGGCTGCCAAAATAGTACTCAGTGACTTATATTTTATAAAGTTCAAGTGGTGGTTTCCCACCGTTTCTCAGAAATCCCCACAGCTGTTCTACGATGGTAGTCCAATCGTGTAGGAAACACAGGGAGCTGGCAGTTTGAACGAAGGAGAGCCAAGTCTTTTGCTTTAACCACTACCAGTCCAGTCATTGTTGTGATTGATAGGCCACTGTGAAACAGCTTTGTCCTGCTAGACACACTTTGGCAGCCAGGAGGAAACATTTAAGCTCTGCAAGCAGCGAAAGAAACACTGTGAAAAAGTGCCATGTACCTATGTGCCAAGAGCTCCAGAACAGCTTTAAGCTCTAAAAAAATTCACAGTTTTTGTCTTCTTCAAGGGTGGTGACTTCCTTCTTTGCAGCTGCAAAGACTGTAACCTTGAAGAACTCTCCAGCCCTCTGTGCTCATGCCTTCCAACCCCAGGCTGTGGTGCCAGGGCAGGACAGAAGCCACAGGTTTTGGCTGTAGCTGGGGCCCATAGTGCTACGTGTTAGCATGATTTCAGTTTGTGATTCTCTTTTGACCCTCTATGTTTTTTCCCCTTCCCGCAGATACAAGACAGTATCCAGTGTTCGTGGGTCACAAACCAGGGCGGAACACCACGCAGAGGCACCGGCTGGACATCCAGCTAGTCATGGTCATGAACAGGACCCTCTATGTTGCTGCTAGGTCAGTAGTCCCCTGCTTGGCCACTCCCCCCTTGCTGCTTTCAGAGGAGGAAGAAGAAAACGAGGGATGTTTGGAGTTCTTCTCTGCTGGACACATTATTTTTACGATTTTCATGTGCTGAGAGAGAGCTTTGCAGCCTGTTAGTAAGACATATTGGAAACCTTGCTAGTCATTCAACTGATGTTCAGTTTTGCGAGGTGCTGAGACAGTCCTTTCAGGACTGCACACCTCTGCCTTCCTTTGAGTCCAGCAAGAGGGAAGTTGCCAGAGAAATTGTTCAGTCCCAAGGAGGACAGAGTCCATCCTCACCCTGTAATTTTGTTTGTGCACACCATTAATGATGTATTTTAGAGAATGATTCTGCTGGTACACAAATACAGGTTCGGGTAAGAGTTATGAAACTGTAACATTGCTGTTTTAGGCATATTTTTAATATCTTACAACTAAAAAAGAGGCAAACATGTTTGCTGCTGTTCTTTTGATGTGCTTAGCAAGGTTAATTCAATTTGGTGCCTGGATTTTTTGGAAAGCTATACTGTGCAGATATAAGCACATGCCTTTTTATAAAATTTGCGTATGGAGCCACCCATTCAGTTTGCATATCTCAGCACGGCACCATCAGCTTCAGCAGAGCTACACTGATGTATACAGCTGCCAATCTGGCACAGATCAGACATTAACACTTCCTGTCTCTGCCTGTTATTAGCAAGGAGATTGACGCTTAGAGTGGGAATTTCCTGATGGATGCAGGAGAAATGCAAGAAGGGTCCAGATTAGCAAGGGCCAGTAGTCCAATTTAGGAGCTTTTGGATCCAGATCCTGTTTGGACCTCCCTGCAAGCTGCCGCTCTGGTAGCAGCTTGTTTCCTGCTAGTTTTGTGGTCCTCTTCGTCAGAGAAATACACACCCTTCTGCATGTGCCACAGAGAGTTAGGCTGTTGCTGCGGGTGGGAGAAGTGGTGGGTGGGATGGGCAGGAGGTGAGAGGGAACAGCTGCGGAACAGGCAGCCCCTCACCACCGCCCCTGTCCTCAAAGCCTTTGGCAGCCTCGAGGAGCTGCCCGGCTTCTTCCTCAAACAGCCACTCCCCATCGTCTGGGTGGTCGGATGTGTCCTGTGCTCGAGATGAGCCTGTTGATCTCCACTCAGCACCAAGTAATTAGTTGCATTACACCATCAGAGTCACTGAGTGAAGTGTTTACATTGTTGTGTCCCTGGCTGCAGAAGACCACGCTTCTGCCTGTTGACCTACCCAGGCGTTGCAGCCCCACCAGCTCCAGGCAGCTGCTTTGCTCTTCGCACACATGCCAGTTTGTACGGGCTCTGGGCAGCCCCAGGTCAGGTCCAGGTGAAGAGCGTGCGTCCTTCCACGGGGAGCTGTGGTAGCATCGGTTGTAGGACATGAAGCACGGCCTCCCTGTGCTTTTCCTGAGCTCAGGGCTTAGTGTCGTTGCTACATTTAATGTGATAATGAGTGGGGTAGGGGAGCGGGCTGAAGGGGTTTGAAAGGTGGTGGCAGGATTTCCTCCTTTTCATGGCTGAGTTCCCTTTGCTTTCCTTATTTGTTTTCCTTTAAATGAGGAAATCATTTGCAGTGAGAAGGTGGTAAATCCGCTTTGTGGATTTTGCTTTGCTGTATTCATAGTTTGTTCCCAGACTGAGATTGACGCAATTAGACTGTTGCAGTGCCAAAGCAAGCGGTATTACAGCAGGAAAACCCAGTGAAACATTTTGGGATATGAAACCACTGTATGCACAACTTACATAAAGAATGCGACTTACATAAAGAATGCTAGTATTTGGTGTATAGTATGTGTACTGGTATGTGAATATACATTCTTACGTATTGTGTGGCTATATATTTATATAAAACAGTTTACTACAATGAGAGTGCTTATATACTCGTAGGGTCTAGTGACCTACAAAAAAGAATAAAGACCTGTTCTGTTTTGTGCTTACACAAGCCCAGAAAATCTTCTTACACTTTTTTCCTGTGGTAACTCAAAAACTCTTTGACATATTCTTTTCCCCCTCCACATGTTACTGAATAAAATCCCTGCTGGGCTGAGAAGCCTATGTGATACAAGTTAAAATTCAAAGGTCATTTTTATCCTTAAGTAATAAACTTCAGAAAATGAATCATCCTTTGATAACTCGGGTGAATAAAAGTTTATAACTGCAATACTGCATCTCTTTTAGAGGCAGTAGTAAATCTGTAGACTGAAGCAAATGTGAACACAATCAAAGGTGTTTCTCAAAGAGTTTTGTAATAAGATTCATTGAAAACTGTAGCTAGCATAAATCCCTTAGCTATTGTATCAGATATTGTTTTCATGCTGGTTTTTTTAGACATTGAAATACATTGATGCTAAGTTTACATTTGTACCCAATTATCTGAAAAGCAATCAAAACAAATGATTAAACATTGATGGTTTTTATTTTGGAGTTGTTGGGTTTGGGTTGGATTTTTTTATTTGTTTGCTTGTTTTAGAAAATCCAGTGTTTACTTTACAGACAGTTCTCTTGCACGGGAGAGAACTAACTCAGGTTTGAGAACCAGTAACACTTTATTGCTGGGCGACTGGTGTAGAACAAAATTTCTGTCTTGTCAGTTGTTTATTTTGTCACATGGGGTATATGACTCCAGTACTAGCTATTACCGAATAAAATTTTGTGTCACTTCGGAAAGGCTTTATTCCATATTATCAGGCAGAGATACCCAGCCAGTGTAAATTAGAATAACTCAGCCAAAGCTCATGAAGCTGTGCTGTCCGACTATCTGGCTTGCAGTCTGCAAAGGACCTGCTCTGTTGTCTTTTTTCTCGTGGGAAGGGCACTCCCTCGCTGTCTCTTTCGCACTCACCCACAGCAGCGCACACACCCCCTTTTCTAAGTTTTCCATGTCTCCTCCTCCCATTGTCTTCTGCGGTGGCAGCTTTTGTTCACGTTATCTGTCAGCCCTCATGTGTATGTGCAAAGCGGTTTATTGAGCCCACGAAGCATCAGGCTAGCTCCCTCCTCATCTGCAGTTACACACTTCCAGACTGAGTGGCCAAGGGTCATGCACAGCCGGTGGCATTATTTAAATTCCCTTCCTCCACAAGATTATGCCATGGCAACAAAACTTGGTTCTGCTGACTGGAGGTGGGAAAAACGGAAGCTCTAGGATTAAGTCAATTTGTGTTAGAATAACTTAATTAGCAGCGAGCTGTACACATACCACAGCTAGTAGATAGCAGGAGTTGGGCAGCAGTGGGAAAAGGAGGGCGAGGACAATCCCGCATTGTCTGTGGTGAGAGAGCCCTCCCTGAATTTGACAGCTCTTTCGTTCTCTGCTGACATTGTCAGCAACTACGTTTCATGTGCGGCATGAGAAAATGATATGTAATTTGCCTGATACTAACCCTCTTTCAGATGATTGCGTAACTTGGCATCTGAGTTTTCTTTGAACTGTTTCTTGAACCAGAAAGTAAGTCCCCTGAAAGCTGTTTTATCGAGTGTGGAACTCAGTAACTCTGGCCTCATTCTGAATACCGCCACTGTATTTTCTAATTGTCTTGTTTAAAAAGAAAAAATCATAACCACTGGAAAGCAAGTCTGATGATTAAAATCAAGAGCTGTGCTGGAAGAAGGTCTTTAGCGCTCCAGCCGCACCTAATTTGCAATTCAAGAGATTTTGTTCCCACTTTCCTATAGTAGGAGTGACAGCAACGAAGAGTGATGTACATGAAAAGGGAACCATGCAGTAATCTATGAAGCTGATGTCACGCTAGTAGGTAATTTTAGTCCAGCACCAACCCTGATCACTGCTCTGCCAGTGAAGTCAGGCAAATAACAAACTGAAGTGTTAAGCCCATCTTGGAAGTAAATGACAGCTCTAGTTTTACAGAGTCTGGAGGAGAAGAAAACCCACAAGTCCTCAGTCTGGCATCTTACAAAGCAAACAGCCTGAAGCACCGTAGCAGACAGCAGATTTCTAAAAGCCAATTCACCGCAACAATGCTGCCTCTTTTCTCCACGTGAGAGAATTGTTGCATATTCCTCTTATGGCAGTGGTTTCTGTTTGCTTCATTTAAGAGACTGGCACTGTTCCCCCAAAACCCAATAAAATCAAGGTAACATTTAAAGGGGGGATTTCTGAAATGAGAACAGTCTGTATCCTACTTTCAGCAGGCCCCTCCAGTGCTGTGGATCATGCTCCAGCTGCACAGCTTCCTGCATGTTGAAAAAAAGCCAATGTTATTTCAAGGAAAAATGAGATGATCAGTCCCAATTTGATGTGACGGTTACTACAGTGTTGTGGGTTTTTGAAATTTTAGGTTACATACAGAGATGTCCTTGTTCTCAGCTTACACAGAGAAGAATGTTTAAAAATATCTCTTCACCTGAGTAGCTGAATCTGTTTCCTTTTTCCAAGGAGAGATTGGCAACTAACTGTAAAGAGGGACAGGTTCTCAGGAAAACAGGAAGGTAAATGCAAGCAAGAAATGTGGACTTTTTCCAGAGGAGTATTTTACAGTTTAGTTTGGCCACCAGTGTGTGAAGAGGAGAATGATTTCTAGGAATAGTTTTGTAGCTGTCAGCCTTTTGCCTACCATATTGTCAATCAAATTATCACAGCTGAGGTTAGATGTGTAATTTTAAAAAATTTAAAAAAAAAGAAAGAAGCATTAACCTCTTTTTAACCCCGAGTGGCTAAATGTGGCACAGTGACTGCTAGCCTAGGAGTCTGGCAAAGGCTGCCTAAGAGCTATTGCAGCTGATTTCAGGATACAGAAAAACATCTGCGTGCTAGAACATGGCATCTGCTGTAGGACCTATAGAGCAGAAATTATATGAAGCTTATCTCCTTTCCAGAATCTCATTTGTTCGAATAATTGCTTTTGGGAAACAATCTTGCTTTGAAGTTTTGTAGCATTTTTCTTTTTTTCTTAATGGGAAGGGAGATAGTTTATATATGAAAGTTCTTTCTGGGAGAAGCAGGCGATGCTGTCAGTAATGTTCCCTGGTAAGACCTGTGATCTTCGTTTGAATGGATTGTGGATTATCTTGTGATAGATAGCTCTCTTCACAGAAAATGAACTGTCTGACTACTCCATTTGACTTTGCATTCATTTGCCTTTGTTTACAGGGACCATATTTATACTGTTGATATGGACACATCACATACAGAAGAAATTTATTTTAGCAAAGTAAGTAGCTTTTATCATCATCCAGAAACCAAGGACACTAGAACAAGCTTCAAATAAATAGGAAGATGACATTGTTTCAAACAACTTGCCAACGCTGCTGTAAAAACTGTAATAAGCAAGTAAGATGGCATTGCTAATCATATTTGGGGAAAGCTAGAATAGCAATCATGTCCTCTGTGAATTTCTGATAAGTAATTTAGCTGGGCTGATAAGCAATCCGTACTGAAATACAGTGAGGTCCCTGATGGAACATCTGTCAAACATATATTCATTTATATTCAGCAGTTTTCTGTAGCAGCTATACTATCCCAATTAAGTATACTGAAACTTTCATCATAAAAAGCAAGTGCTTTTTACATATTTTCATGCACACAAATTTTATTCACTCATCCAAGTACTCACTAAATAAAATCTTACTATAACATCACTTTGTAGATGTATTCACATTATCTCTATGGGAAGTTACATTCAAATGAAGAAGAGCTTTTTCTGCATTACCATATTGTATATTAACATAAGCATACTAGAAATAATCTCCCTTCGGCTTCTTTGCATTGCATACACATTGTGTAATACATGCCAAACACAGTCTTGGTCCAGCAGAAGGTCATACAAATTCCGGCACTGGATGAATTCCACTGTAGTGGAGAGTGTTTCATTATAACTATGAATGATGCTGAAGATGAGCTTATGATCAGCTGCTCATCAAAAAGTGAGGGTGCAGGCTTGTAGTGGAAATAAACATTCACGGTTACGCTTTCAGCTTGGGGGCCTTCATGAGTGCACAGTGCCACGGCTTACTGATGGGGAGCACTGTGAGGACTGTTGTGGCCATAGTGTGTAAGGTGTTACTACTGTTTTAGGCCATATGTTTTGAAGTAAAGTTTTATTTTAATTAATCAGCCTATCACATTTGACCACCCCTGAAACTTACCACAGAAAAGTCCAGGCTGCGGTCTACCTGTAATTGTTCTGGAGGAAGAGTATTAGCGGATAAATTCAGCAGCATCTTCACAGGTGGACGGCTCGCCGAGTCTCTTAGGTGTCTTGAAGTAATAAGAATTACCTGAATTTGACTTCTGTGCTGATCTAAAATGTAGTCTGCTAGAATACATATTTTGTTTAGAATCCAGCTAGGGGTTACAGTCTGTAAATGTTTATTCTGATTGTCAGAACAAGATCAAATTAAAAGAAGATAGCATCTAGTAGTTTTAAGAAAAGTGCATATGTTTTTGAAAGTTCTGCTATTGCTGAATTCCGTTGGTTTGGGCTTTAAAAAAATGGGATAGGTTTCTAGTCTAATGAATAGATGGCAACAGAAAACTAAGTGAATGCTTCACATGACTGATCTTTCGTTGTTGTGGTGAATTAATCATGGAGAAAGGGTGCAGAAAGCTTTCAATAAATATACGTTCAACAGCCAGTCTTCCCTAAGGGACTTCTGAAATCAAATGCAACAGGCTCTGGGCTCTAATTGTTTTCTTTCTTGATCCTTGCAGAAATTGACATGGAAATCTAGACAAGCTGATGTAGACACATGCAGAATGAAGGGAAAACATAAGGTAAGCAATTTTCTTTTCTTCTGCATCTGCCACTTTAGTTTAGTTGCCTCACTATTATCTCAGACTGCTGTCTGTGATGTGGAATGGATCATGCCGTTCTCTTCTTGCCAGTAATTGCTTTTTCCATCAGCTTACTGAAGGCTTTAATTTGCAAAAATAGTTTACTTTTAATGTGATAAAACATTACGACAAGAGCCACAGCAATATCCTGAAATACTTAAAGCACTGGGGATTTTGGACATAATACTTAAGTGTATTGAGTTTGCTTACCATTGCCTCGAAAGCTAAATGCTGCTGTCTGTCCTTCTGCAGGAATTTACTGAGAAGTTTGTGTAAAGCATCGGTAAGCATGAATGTGTACAGTTGTAGAAGGACTATTTCTCACACCAGTTTTACCCTACTGTAACCTATGACCAGCACAAGTGGTACCAGAATTAGATGCAGACTCTTTGATTTTTTACACCTGCTTCCCCTTCTAGTTACAGATGCTTTATGGGAATACATTGCATTGGTGATGTCTTACAGCAACATAGATGAGAAGAAGATCAGATATTTCACTCTTGAGGAAAGCAACAGCATTCAAACAAAATTCACCTATGTGAACAATAGCAAAATCTGAGCTATAATATGAATATCATGTCTTCAGTTCTTTGTAACCATTTTTAAACACTAGAATACAAATCAATTGCGTGTTGCTCATTGTCAGTTAAACATAGTTGAAATAAAGCCCAGAATATCACAGTGGCTACCAGCCAATTTCATTTTAGACCTGACAATGAAATATCGTGGCATAAAAATAAAACCAGACACCCAAAATGCGGTAGCTGAAATGCTTTTTATTATTTTTCTTCAGGATGAATGTCATAATTTTATTAAGGTTCTCCTAAAAAGAAATGAGGATACATTGTTTATCTGTGGAACAAATGCGTTCAACCCTTCTTGCAGGAACTACAAGGTATGTGATATTTTTTGAGATTCCAATTATGCCTTGTCTTTCTGTTAGATTTATTGTGACCATGCTGGCAACAGCATGAGATTGTCATTCAACAGTGCATCATTTGACTCTGTAGCATTTATCCTGACTTGTTTCAATGCTACAGAGCTCAATGTTGATTGGATTTCTGACTCCTGCACATCAAGTTTATTGCCACTTTGCATTGCCTTCCATTGATTCAGAGTCCTTCAGATCCCTGCTGACCACTGGAGATGTGGTCACTCCTCAGAAAGTTCCTCAGCTTGTTACTGACACTCACATCAAGTCATAGACTGAATCTGAGGGTTGCTGCTGGGGCTGTGTCTATTAAATGTCTCTGTTTTACTGTTCTCAATCCCAAAGCCAATTCTCAAGACACTTGAGGGCTTAGCACAGCAAAACCTGGGAAGATTAGTGTTGGGGACTCAGCATATGTGGAAGCTGTGGAGATCATATGGCTGTAAAAGTGACTGACAGCAGATTTCTACAGGGAAAGATACAGTGGGAGGATGATGTATTCCTCACTAGCTGGGGATCTGCAAAGCCAAAATATTAGTGTTTAGCCAAAATAGTGTAGAAAACTGTGCTGGTCCATGGATACTTGACATTAATTCCTTCACCCCAATTTTTTCCTTTGACATAGTGTGTCCGTGTCATCTGCAGAGCCCATTTATCCAAATGCTTCCCAGTTTCTCAGGCTTGCACCAGTGTAATCTGATATAACCCCCAACAGTGGATGTCTCTGGAGCAGCTTTGAAAAGAATTCACTTAGGCCCTGGATATCCAGACTCTGCTTTTTCAGGCACTGCTGTGTCCCACAGGTCATTTCTCATCCTCTTCAGGAAAAATAAAATTCATCTTTGCTAATGCTGCTTTTGATAAAGTCACAGCACAATTCTCGTTCATTTCATTGGTTTCAGAGTTACTATGAAAAACAGAGGAAAGGCATTAACATCCAGGAAAACGAGTTGCTTAGTGGTATTTGCTGTGACTGGTGCTCTTCCTTGCTTTTTCTGAAATGCTGCTTTACCCTGTTTAGCCACTGTGATGGCTACAGTCGAGGAAACACTGAAGAGAAGCTCAGCATAGTCTTTTCTTTCCATCAGTGGAGACAGAGTCAAATCTGGATGAAAATACAAGTCTGCATCGTGGTAGCTGTGTGGTACAGGTAGCTGCTCTGTTAACAGCCATTGCTCCTTTTCTCCCTTCCTTGCATCCCGCACATAGCATGGAATGAAGCTTCTCAGTCTCAGTACTGTATCTAGTCTGCCAGCACACTTTGTCACTTTTTAGCTCTCAGGACCGTCAATGCGGCTAACAAATCTCAACCAGTCCCCTTGCTAGAAAGCTGTCTCTTAGTACAGGTACAGATCTCCCTGGCATCCTGATGTGAGGGATGTCGGTGACCCTCCGTATCCTTACCACAGGGGTTGCATTCCCTGTGACGCATGGCTTCTGCAGACTGCCTCACCACTTGCTGAGCTGCAGGGGCCAGATAGTGATGCCTTTGGAAGTCAGTAGAAAGTCTCTCCAATACCCACCCTGGATTTTCCTCCATTTATGTCGGCATTAAATAGAGAGAGCACCAAAGAAGTGCCAAACAGAAAACAGGGCTGTGCCTCCACACTGATGTTGGAAGTGTGGATGGGCCTGGGGTTTGGGGCTCGGTGCAGGGAAGATTGCTCAGGGCTGTAACTCGTTTCCTTTCACTATCACGTGAAATGCTTTTCAGCCCTTGAGAAAATGCAAGTGATTCCCTTCAGAGTGGGTTTTGACAGGAAGTGTACATGACAGAAAACAAATGATGACACATCATCGTCTGGAGGACTTGGGTACTGTAACGTACGAGGTAAAAGTTGATTGGAGTAGTTGGTGGTGCCGAGTGGGTTATTTTTCATGCTCTGTGAATTTATACCATATGTGATTTACACAGTATGGGCGGCTCAGGTTACTTGAATATGCTAGAAATATTCTTATTCCCAAAATATGGTAGTATAAGAATCTTAAAGAGGTAAGAGCTGTACCTTTCCCCCGTAGGTCACTAAACCCGCTTGAACTTAGTGTAAAGTTGATCTGTATATTTGTGTCATTATCAGTGCCCAGGTTGAGTTTATTTCCCAGGAGTTACACTTAAGCCTCAGATTTTACAATTCCTGCACAGATTAATTCTTGCCTGACGGTAAGAGGATTTCTCCATGACACAGACTCAGCTGATGCAGTAAGACTTGGAGAGCATCCTTCTGAGTATGCAAATCGAGGAAGAGAGCACCACTGTTGAGACTAGAGCAGAAGGATCTCCGGACTTTGGGGAGAAAAATGCACACACAGATAAATGTCCTAGTGTTGTTTCTTCTGACTGCTATGGCTTGCAGTCTTTTCTGTGTATAAGAGCGCTTCTGTTGCATCACTGTAGAGGATAAATTTTGAATCCTTGCCAGAACCACAGACCACATAGCCTGCTACAATTCAACAGGAAGCATGTGTATAGATAAAATATAGACTGAAGACTTTTGTGAAATGTGTCGAGATAAGAGTGATTAGCTCCAAAAGAATGCCTGACTTACTGGATGCACTTTCTTCACACTGATTTTATTTAACACCATGATTTTTGTCAGGTTCTTAATTCATAGTCAGGAGAAAAGTTAGAGAAAAGACCTGCCTCGCTGTCCAGAAAAGAAGAAACACTGTAGTAAGCCTCATCCTGGGTGAGAAGTTTTGTTTCTCTATCTAAAGAGCTCCCTTTTGTTTTTCAGATGGATACCCTGGAGTTCCTGGGAGACGAATTCAGTGGAATGGCCAGGTGCCCCTATGACGCAAAGCATGCCAACGTTGCATTGTTCGCAGGTAAAGTGATGGAGATAAACTTTTTGCTTTCTGTCCTGCAGCCCAGGCTTGCTATAGCACTGTCTCTGGAGTCCAGAATGCCAAAATCTAAAACGCGGCAAAAGGAGTGAATAATGACTAAAAACAGGGGGCATAAGGAAATCACTGTCATAGAAGCCTTCCCTTCTCTGGGATTAAATTCACTACCATAAACGTTGCCTGAAGCCTCAGTTTCCTGGTTCAGTGTTTCAGTGTTTCCTGGATTTTTGATAATATGATGCCAAACCAGTGCGAGGCACCACTTCTGGCTGCATCTGGCTTCTGCGAAAGTCAGGGAAAGTCAAGGCTTGTGTGAACTTTAGTGAGTAGCAGGCAGGATGTTCTCTTTAGCAGCTCTAAGCTTAAGTTAACCTTCATAATAAAAGGAAGTTAGGGAACATGCTGTGATGTCCCCTTTTCTATATCTAGAAGGAAAGGGAAAGTGATTTTATTTTAAAGCAGAAGACATCTGATTGTGATGTTACCAGCTGTTGTAGACAAAAGAGACAAGTGTCTTGGTTAATAATGATTTGTGCTGTATGCAGCAGAATACAGTTGGCTCTGATATCTACTACAGTAGTTAAAACAAGTGAGTGCTTATTAATGCGGTTAATTTGGGCTGTCAATTGTGAAATAGTATTTTTGTACCTCTCTTCATGAATCCCTGATTAAATTGTTTCTTTATTGAACTTCTCTTGGTGTGAACCTTGCTCATCTTTTCTTAGATTTGGCTGTAAAATAGGTGGTGAAGATAATACAAAAGTCACCCACGATAATGTCGGTCCTCTTCAGCAGGTGTGATTCTAGAAAGCAGAGCCTGGGTGCTCACATGGAAATACTTTAGCTGTTTCTCTGAAGACTTAAGAGTGTGTCAGTCTTCCAGCCACTCTCAACAGAGTCTGTGGCCAGAGGGCTGTATTAAGCACTACTGTGTTTGAGGTGGCATCATCTGCCTTACAAAGGAGAGATTTTATAGCAGGTTGCAATTTATTTTTTTTTTTTACTCTCTGTGGTGTAAATAAATGGGTCCTTTTGTTTAAAAAATAATGGTGATGATGGTGGTGGTGGTATATAATTTCTTAATTACAGTCAAAAGTACATAAAGTAGAAATTCTCTGATTGTGGCAGGTGATTCGTAAACCATGGGAAGAGAAAGACACCTGCAGAGAAAGGTTTATCCCATGTGTCTCAAATTCTCTATGCTTAGGGCAATCTGAATCACCTTTTAGAAGGGCCTTTCTCACTATTATGGCCAAGAAGGCATTTATGACCAACTTAATGTAAACATATACCTTGCATGCAGCTGAAGTTTGGTAAGATGACTCCCAGTCTGTCGCTGAAGAAGGCCTCGCGTTATTTGAAAATAAAAAGAATATTTATAGAAATCATCATGCTCTTTCATGATGATTCAGAGTAGATTTGATACTTTTCAAATAAATTCTTGTAGAATATACCATATAAATCTGCTACCTTCAAAAAATCGCTGGTTGATATGCCATACATATTGATACCCATAATAACTTTTCAGAGTGCAGTGAAAAGCAGTTTCAGAGCAGTTTAGGGCACTAATCCAGCTCATCTGAGTCTATTGGGTGCATTTACATGAATATGGCTCTTCTTGCAGCCTGTAGCTGTTACAGCTGATATGTGCGAATTGTAATTGGTCGCATGGTGTTCAGGATCTTGGCAGGAAAGAAAATAAATGTGTGATTGTGTTAACATGAGTTCAGACATCCATATCTAAACAATACAGCTTGTTGTTCCATTTTAAAATTGTTTTTAGTTTCTGCTTTTCTTGTAATGATTTTTTTCTGGTTTTGGTAAGAAAAAAAGCCGATTTTTACATAGCAAATAATGGGAATTGTGGGGCTCAGAACAAAGAGTACAGTCCTGCTAATAAGAAACAGTCTGATTTTTATATCTTGAGATGAAATTAAATCTAATTGCAATGAGGAGAGCTTCACCAGTAGAGGCCTCTTTGCTTTGTCCTGGGTATGTCTTCAGTGCTGTTGTCTTCAAAGCCCAGCACCAAACAAAATCTCTGTCAAAGGAGATGTAGGCCTTCTGAGTTTTATGTAGACACAACAGAGACACAAGTTGCTGTCGATGTGCTGCAGTGCTTGTGCTCCTACCAGATGTGATGTTCCAAGATCTGTCTCACACAAACAGGCCTGTACAGTTACCATGACCTGCAAACAGATTAGGCAACAGATACCATTTAAAAATGTTGTTGGGGCTCATGCTTTTACCTCCTGATGGTTTTCCATCTTTTGGTTGTCCTTGGGGTGCCATTTTGTAGACCCTTACTTATCACTTGTCCTCTGGTTCTCTAGGAGAGAGGAATGCATAATTCGTGTAGGAAATGCCTAAAACCCATTTTAGAAAAGAAACATGAGCAGGCAATCCTCCTCGGTCTCTTTGCATCCCTGTTTTGCCTGGTCTCCCTGCACTCTGTTTAATTTTTTGCTAATGATCTTTGGCAGAGGAGAAGTGCTCTCCAAGTGAGAAATTTGCGTAAGTGTCAATTAGCTGACAGTCCCTAATACCTGTCTGGTTTAACCCTCCCAGTTAAAACTAACAGTTCTGTCGTGGCTTCCCCATGTTTGTGGTGCTCTCACACGTAGACAGAATTTATGAGCATTGGACCGGAGCCATGTGCAGGGAAACTGGTAAGTGTCGTTCAGCATGACTTACCTAAACTGGGGAAGAATTATTCCATAGGGTTTCTTCTCCCACAGCATCCTTCTGACATGATCACTTTGAAAGCTGGTGACTTGCTCAGCCCCATTTATCTGGCTGGATTTTTTCCCTTCAGTGTTCCTAAGGTGATGGTGATGATTTTGTTTGCCCAATCTCATTTGACTGATGAGAGAATTCAATTATATTCTTTCTAATGATCCTCCCCTCTTGTTTCTTCTTTCCTACCTCCCCAGAGGGAAAGCTGTATTCTGCCACAGTGACCGACTTCCTTGCAATAGATGCAGTTATATACCGGAGCCTTGGAGACAGCCCAACTCTGCGGACAGTTAAACATGACTCGAAGTGGTTGAAAGGTAGATAAACAAACAAAACGCAGAAAGCGGCATCTCTGATGTGAGTCTTGGATTCCTGACAGACCTCTCTGTCATTTCATTTCACCAACGCTTTCTGGCAGAAAGAGGGAACTAAATTACATCTCTTACTTACACTGATCTGTTTATCTCTTTCCCTCTTCTCCTCACCCCACGTTACTGGGCCTGACAGAAACTGTGAGCATGGTAGATCAGTATATATATATTCCAAGCTGAAATCCGTCAGTTACAGATGTTGGATGTAAAGGTTGGAACTTGCAGGACTAGGTGTGCTTGGGCTGTGTTTGAAAATATTCTTGCCCCAGGACTGTGTTAGATTTTAGTCAAGGCTGCATGAAGTGTAGAGGGTTTGTGCTGTAACATTAAGATTCATCAATGAAAATACACTTATGGGAATATTGCACAAAGCCTTTCTTTTATGGTTCTTAGGGACTGTACAACTGCCATTGAATTAGGCGATTTCTGTGCTTTAAATGCCCTCATTGTTAAGAATGGTGCTGTTTAGCTTCATGTAGGCGTTATGAATAGTTAGCATTTGGACTGATTTTAACAGGGAGCAAAGCCATAGTTTGAAGTCTTTTTCTGTGTGCAGAAATGTTTTGCCAGGTGTCGACTTTAGCTGTCCCACTTTGCTTGCTGCTACAGACACTTGTGGCCAGAAACAGTTGCATGGTTTGTTATTCCCTCCACACACAGCCTGCATGCCATGAAGAGCACTGCTTGGACCTCTCAGGCATACCATTATATACTGCTTCATTACCTTTCCTCATGCACCACACAAGGCAGACGTGTTAGTGGCAAACACCTAACTACTGTGCAGTGATTGTGCACAGCCTAGTCCTCAGACAGTGGTTCATCCATGGTGGTGATGTTGCACGTTCTAAAAACTGAGAAAGGTTGCCTAATGTGGGCATTTCACCTTTGGTTGTTTAGTGTGAATATATTTGGCTTATCCTTGCACACTATATGCTGTACATAGTGCCTGAATAGGATATCTTGGTTTTTTTTCTAGAGCCATACTTTGTCCAAGCAGTGGACTATGGCAATTACATTTACTTCTTCTTCCGGGAAATAGCAGTGGAGTACAACAGCATGGGAAAGGTAAGGGCAAAAAAATTGCCTTGAATGACTTTGTCAGATTCAGGAGGAGGAAAACATATGCTATTCTTGGACCAATGCTGTTAGGAGTGACCTTGAAATGAGAACCATAAATCACGATGACAAGGTCATCATTTTGAGAAGATTCCTATTGCTCAAGCCAAAAGGTTGGTTGGAGTGAAGCATTGCACTGTCTTGCACTTGTTTCTTGCAGTGATGGAGTATGCTGGAATCTCTTTTCTCAAATCATAAAAAGCACAAGGCAAATGTAGTTAGTTAAGCGTAGTAGGTAATTGTTAAAATGGATTCCAAAACAGGGAGATCTTTTTCTTTAAGAGATATGAATTGGAGTGCTGAGTAAACAGAGGCAGGAATTTTGTGCTCTGCCATTCTGTAAAGAATAATTAAACACTTTCTGCATTTTTGCTAATTTCGCAATGGCTTTCTGACTAAGCAGTCAGAAAAGCTGACCGATGTCACAAAGGTGGAGGGCAGGAATAAAAGCCCAGAAAGATTTGCATAGTTTTTAAGTGCTGAAAACACAAGAGTCAGAACAGGCAGTGTGGGTTGCAGGGATTGTGAATATAAAATGTGCTTTTGTTTGGGGAAATAGAAAGCTAAGCAGTCTATATGGAAATGAGTTTTATATGGGTTGAGAACAGATCTCCTGAAGGATTTATGGCTGTGTAGTAAATGCCACAGCCTTATCTTTTATAGCACACTGTTCCAGAGCTGAGTTTTTCTCTGTTTCTTATTTGTCACAGATTATGGAACATAGGATTAAATTAAGCACCTTGCTGTGTTATTCCAAATGTTTTAAAAGCAGAATTCCGACAAAGTCTTCTAGTTCAAATAAACATTTAATTTTCTCCATTATTTTTGTGCTGCTCCTTCCAGGTAGTTTTCCCAAGGGTGGCTCAGGTTTGCAAAAATGACATGGGAGGATCTCAGAGAGTGCTGGAAAAACAGTGGACTTCCTTTCTCAAGGCTCGTTTGAACTGCTCAGTTCCTGGCGATTCACACTTCTACTTTAACATACTACAGGCAGTTACAGATGTTATCCATTTCAATGGCCGGGATGTTGTTTTAGCAACCTTCTCCACTCCGTATAACAGGTAATAGGCACAATAATCTTTTACCTTCTGTTTCCTTGATGTTTTGCTTTTCACTGCAGTTTCATTTTACTTTATGAAGGTACAAGAAGTGATTGCTCATATAATGTAATTATTATGTACCATGCGCTTACTGATAGTTTATGTTTCACTTTAAAATACCCTAGTATTGCTTACTGCATTTTGTATCTGATAATTTAGAGCAGCTTTCAGCCATTTACTATCTGGACACATTTGTTGGACGTACTTTTCTTTACATGGAAATAATTCAGACCGACCACCAAGAAGTTTTGGAGCACATAACTTGCAGAATGTTACTCCAAAGAGAAAATACGATTTTTTTCTTCTCACAGAGAAAAGACTTGGTCTGTCCTGTTTACATCTAAACGCCCAAGAACCATGTTGTAATCCTTCCCTCTATTTCATGGATCCCTGCAACCTCTTGCATTTTCTTCTGGGAGAGCCAAGATCCTACGCTGTCCTGCTGGCTGAGGAGGAGGGTCCCCAGAACACCTGTATTTCATTGTTCACGTGGTTTTCCAAAAGCATTGGTTCATCCGCAAAGAATGTATTACCATTACACATTATGACATGTTTCTCCAGAAGTTATTAGAAGAGTAACTGTATCTAATTATTGAGGTCTCCCAGAGAAGTTAAAAAAATAGTAGCATTCTAATTAAAAAATATATTGCTGTTGCACAGACTAGCTTTTGAGCTGAAAGGGGAACTTTATTGCTGAAATTCATCTGGTTTTGCTGTGCGCTCACCACCTCTTGTTGAAGCCTGACCTCAGTGAAGTCAAGCACAGAACTGACTTCAAATGAAAGTAAACCCAGGCCTGTAATGTATAATTGCTGGTTTTGGCATCAAAACTATAGGAGCTGCAATGGAATAATTGTGGCACCAATGGGGAATACAGGCTTAAATTAATGTGATGTCTTTTTATGCAGACTGGCTTAATAAAAACAAATGAATAGAGATTCATCATCAGAAAATAGGTTACAACCTACAACCTTGAGATTGTCTCAAAATTGAGATTGTCCTCCCATTCTGCTAGTGTCTCCTGTGGCATGTCATGAATACTACTTTTCCTTAAACCCCGTATTTTAAAATCTAAGCACTTAGTGTTAAAATCAAGGTACTATTTTATAGGCCTCATTTTTTCCAGACATTGAACGTGACAGGAAGGCGCATAGGCTTAGAGACACCTCATTAACAGACCTACCTCTGACACAGATGCATCTCTCTCATTCCTCCTACACTGAGGAAAAGCTGCAACAAATAACTTTGATCTCTGGAACAAAGCTTCGCCCTAGAGTGAGCTGGAAGAGATTCCTTGGTCTAACCTGAGGTCATCCAGGGTAGGGGCTGGTGATGGGCTGTAGTCCAGTGGTTAGGAGATAGCTTGGCTGTGACCCACAGTACTCCATCTGTATGGCTTTATGGTACGGACCCACAAATTGCCATCATCAAGATGTTGCAGTCTTCTCACTGAAGCGAACCCTCCATCACTGTGGAGTTATGTGTCCATCACTGTGGAGTTATGTGTTGAGCACAGTTCTCAGCACTTTTATTTTTGTATAGTACACCTCAAGATTTTAGGGTTGTTTTTTCTTTTGGTCTTAGTTCAGCAAAGTGCAAAACCTTCTATCTGGAGTTGGTTCTTGAGGTGTCCTATTTAGGGTGAAGTCCTGTGTGTGGCCAAATATACCCTTGACGAACTCTTACATTGACATACGTGTGGCTGCCTGCATTTAAAACTCTCGCTGTGTAGTATCACGTTAATACAAAGCTTTGAAGTTTCCTTCCATATAAAAACACAGTCTGTGGAGATCAAAGTAAAACTAATACTGTCTCCGTACTTGTTGTTTCCTTCAGCTACAAGCGTTTTGAAACCTTTTGATATTCAAACATTTTCCTACCAATTTATGTACGTTTATGAGTTGTAGCAGTATTATGGTTCCTACATTTTTTCTTTTGTGTATAATAACCTACTAGCTAACAGATTAGAAAGCCTCAGCCATCTGGGTTCATGCTATTTACCTGATAAAATCAAGTGGTGAAAGTCAGACATGAATACAGTAGTTCATGTGTAAAGAAATGAAAGGTGTCCAGATGAATAATTCATGCTTCCAAGTGGCTGACCATGGGAAACCCCTAAGCCTTTGAGAAAGTATATAGGTAAGGATATAATTACTTTTAGATAATGCTATCATGCAGTTGCATGCAAATAAGAAGTTGAAATTTACAACTACAACATGATCTAAAAATAAAATTGAATTTGCTTTTATAAGGTCTTTATAGCTCATCGAGTTAAGCAAACTCCTGAGCATAGTTAACTCCTTTCCATTGGGAAAAAATGGTGATCAGACTGTGACAGGATGGAGTAGTAATATGTAAATGCCAGGTCCGTGGCACATAGCATCATGCTCCCTGTTTGATCAGTGCCAACTTCTGAACTGTCCACACTGTGTTTCTGAGGCATGACAGGGACTGTGAGAATTAATACCAAGAGATGCTGTGACTTACAAGAACTTAAATTTCCAAATAATGGGCTCTGAATGAGACTAGCTATTACTCCTCATGCATCGCCAGTGGTACACAGAGCTTCCCAGATTCTTTCCCTTCTTCGAGATTATTGCAAGTACTTCTTTCTATAGAGGCTTTGAAATGAATTGTGCTGGCAGGAGCTGTCTGCTGATTGGTATATTTCAGGGTTTTCCATGAGGCTGGCTTTTCCTGTCAATACTCAGAGGTTACAGAGTTCAGGATTGAGTAGCCTGTGACAGGAAGACTTCTATACAGAGTGTTTTTCACTGAAGATTTTATGCATAACTGCAGAATGAGTAACAATGTTTTGGAAATGTCACTTTGCAGCATCCCTGGCTCTGCAGTCTGTGCCTATGACATGCTTGACATTGCCAATGTATTTACTGGGAGATTCAAAGAACAAAAGTCTCCAGATTCCACATGGACACCAGTTCCTGATGAACGAGTGCCCAAGCCCAGGTATGTTTCACGTATAGTGATATTGTTCTGTTCCTGCACACAGCACAGAGGTTTTTGACAATTTGAACAGCCTTGTAAGGTGCAGGTACAACTGAAGATACATGTTATAATAGTAAAATAGAAGTTGAGTTGCATTTGCATCTCAGGTATGCAAGTGACAATTTTTCCACTTAAGCAAGATTTGTGTAACTTAGATCAGGCCAGCATCAGATCTACTTGGTCAGAATAATCTATCAGTTATGAGTAGTGTGTGTTACACACCTGTTACAAATTGGTTTGGTAATGGTTATAGCTCATTACAAAACCTGCACCAGTTCTGTGGTTTGCTGTTCTGCAGTTAACATGCAATTTATGTGCCACAGAGGATGCATCATGGAAAGGCAAAAACAGCATTCCATCAAAATGGAGATTCAGTTTACCTCATTCTTCCTATGAGATGTTTTCGCTGCTTTCACTTCCTTCCTGTTTGCATGTGGCTCCTCTATTACACTCTCTTCGTATTTTCTACAGGCACCCATTTTGTACAAGTTGCTGTTGACAGCCCCTTGTTAACTCATTTACACTAGTGGCATTTTGCTCTGAGAATATGATACGAATGTAGATAAATTCATTTATCTCAGTCAAGCTCTACCACTTCAATGTATGTTTTACATTGCCTGTGATGCCTCGCATAACTTCAAAAGAAAAGTATATCTGAAGCGCTGTGGTGGCAACTGAGCTTCTGCCTAAATCCATGGCCCATCACATTTTAGAGTTGCTGAGTGTAGTATTCCTGTGCTCTCTTTATTCTGAGATTGTCACTCAAGGGAAGAGCCTGGAGGTGGCTGGAAAGTTTGGTAACTTCTGTTTTTGGTCTGAGCCGTAGTAAGGCATCTACTAGCACCGTTGCTGGATTTTCATCTCCTTTTTGCTGTGTTTCAGTAACTCACTTACATGGTGGGCTGCCTTGGTAGTGCAAGGCGGCACGAGGGCTCCAAGGTCATGTGTTTGGACCTTACTCAGATAAAAAGGGAGAGTGTAAAGGAGCAAGAGAAATCATTTCTTTCAGTAGGAAGGAAGAAGAGAAAATTGCATTGTGAGTTTGTGGGATGATCCAATAGCAGGCTAACGGTTATGGTGACGCTCCTTCTACTCCAGTAGGAGATAATTTGAACCGAGTTCGTGAACACTGTTTCTTGTAACATTTGGCCATCAATCTGCTTAACATAAATAATCATTATATCTAACTCATGTTGAAATGCATGAGAGGCACAAGATGCCTTTGAAATAAGGTCATTTTTATTTGGATATCCCAGTATGGTGCAAAAATATTAGTTCTCCTATTGATTCTAACATTTCTCAGAAATCTACTGGAGCCTTGCAAGGGGCCTTGCTTCCCTTTTTGGCTGAGGCGCACAGCAGGGTTTACTCGGTTTTATGTTTACTCAATTAAACCAGTTTTGAGATTAAAATGGGAATAATCCAATCATGTGATTAGGATTTAGGCTGAAATAGGCTTCCTGATTAGATATAGAGAAACCCTAGGCACTACTGTGCCAGAAGGCTGCTCCCTAGAGTTCTCTGGGAATGTTACCTCATGAATCAGTGCCCTTGCAGGGACCTAGGAGACTGGTAATGCCCTTGTTTTTTCCTTCTCTCCCTCTGTTGCTAGTTCTGTATGCAGTTACAAGACAGCAAAATATTCTGGATACGAAGAGGCAGAGCACACAGTCTCTGCAAGTAGTGTTTAATATGCAGCTGTGTGGGACCACACTCATTGACCCAGCTAGTCCCCTACAATCCTGTGCTACCTTCCTACATAACATTTAGTTACCTAAGTATTTATCTGAATCTCAGCGACAGATATGATAGGGCCAGCGCATATTTTGCTCAAGTTGACATTACTCCATTGATGTCAGTGGCTCTGCCCACGTCAGAGCAGATGAAAATTGGACACTGCAGTGTGTTTATGAATGAGTGGTCCATCTTTTGTCTTCCCACCTCACAGTGGCTTAAATGCTTCAAGAATCATAATGCTCTAGGAAATGGGATCAAATGGAGATCTTTTGTTGGAGAAAATAACGCACAAAATGTTAATCACAAGCAAAGCATTTTGCTGTTTCTTTTGTAGAGATGACCTGTCCGGGCGGAAGGTTAAGTTACCTCTGAGGAGCAGGATAGATTTTAGGAGTACGGTGAGCAGATTTGCATTTAAGTTACTGAAGAATGATTAGATAACATTTCAGTGAAAGTCCTAAATGTGCTGTCGTACTTAAATCATCCATCCAAATTGAAAGAAGAGTAAAACCAATATTTACATGGGTGCTTGCTGGGTTTTCTTCTCCAGTAGTCCACTTTCTACCAGATGGAACTGAAAGCAGCATTCTTTCACACTTGCTAAAAAACTCAGCTTCCTTCTGTATGTTAGGGACTGCTTTTATTCCAGGAGTGAGCAGTCAGCTAGGCAGGTTACAGATTGGAAAACACCTGTGCCTAGTGCGCAGCATCAAGCCAAGCACACACATGCAGTGATTAGGTTCCATGTGAGTGGATGAATTACAAACTGCGTGTGTCACACTCCTGCTGAAGAAACAGCTTTGTGCTGTTAGGTGACATGTTAAGTCCTTTTGAGTGGAGGATAGAGCAGGATTTTAGGCTTTCCGTGAGGGGCTGAACAAGTCCACCAGACTTGTCAGTCTTCCATTTAAACCCTTGTAATGCACATCAGCTTTCACTGAGAGCCTCACTACTAAAGGAGATTTGCAATAGGCAGCAAATAAGTGTTCTGGCTTTACCCTCATGTTTTATTTAGGCCCGGTTGCTGTGCTGGCTCTACATCATTAGAAAAATATGTAACCTCTAACGAGTTCCCGGATGATACCCTGAACTTCATCAAAACACATCCACTGATGGACGAGGCTGTACCTTCCATTGTCAATCGACCCTGGTTCCTGAGAACAATGGTCAGGTACGTATCTCCAAGTGGATTCTTGTCCTCCTCATAGCTGTCGAGTTGTGCTAATAGTCTTGCTCAGAATACTCTCATATTCTGTAAACATCCTTAGCGTGCTGGGCAGGAATCCAGCTGGGAATGATGGCAGCGCTAAGCAGATGCCGCAGAACTCCCTGAGCAGTTTTCAAGATAGGAAAAAAACTCAGTCCTTTCCAACGATGCTGTGCTGAAATGGGATTTTGGAGGAAATGTTGCGCAGGGAAGGTTGACCCGCCTGTTGTCTTATGGGTCAGTGTTTGAGACAGCTCTGTAGAAAACTTTGGGCAAGGATCAGCACACAGCCCAGGGAAGTGTACACAGGATACAAACTGCCTGCCAGCATAAGTTCACAGGATATGAAGATATCTGTTGGGATATATACTGGTATGTTTTAATGTTTACAGCAGTGTACAAGTGGAAGTAATCACATAATCTGTATCCTTTCTATGGCAACAACAGAAAAATAATAAGAGATTTGAGCAAAGACTCGTAAATCAGGAAGCCTCAAATACACCATCCCCTTCCTATCAAACTACATTCTCACTCTCCGCTGTGGTCACTATACTCCCTATCTGCCTTCCAGTTGTGAATCGTGACTAACTTTTGCCATGTTTTACTCTCTTCCTCCAAACAAGGGTAGAGTTTTGTGCTGGGCAGTGTTTAGCTCTGGAAAGGTCTGACATAGTTTTAGTAATGTATCTTCTGTCAGGTTTTTATGTCAGGTTCTGTACCTCCAAGAAAAGATGAGAGCAGCAACCTCTGCAGAACGCTTTCCTTTGATTGCCAGGACTAGATAAGTGGTACCAAATGACCAGTACTTTTTTTCAATAAAATGTGTCATCCCAAGATTCAGTGTCATCTCAGCACTGAATTCACTTAGTGGCAGTTGTGTGATTATTTTTTGTGAGGTAAAATGGTGTTTAGTATCTCACTATTGCACCCAGACAGCTTTTCCTGCCAAAAAAGTTGAATGTTGATCAGTTACCATTATTGCTACTTTTAATGTGGCAGAGCTTGGAATTAATAAAAAATTTCACTGTGCTGATTTTCTTTTGCTGCCTGAAGAAGTCACCAGGCTAGTAGTTTGCTTTTGATTGGAACAATAATTCCTAAATGGCCTCAGACTCTTAGCACCCCTTCAGCTTTCCGCAAACGCTTATTCTAGCTATTGGAAATACGGATGTGCAGACAAACACATGAAAATTCCCCACCATTTGTGGAGCCAAACTGGTACAGTCTGTGTTGACTTACTGGGTTATTCAGCTAGGAAAAGTGCTTAAATATGTTATATTGTTGCTAGAAGGCTACCACGCAGTTATCTGATGTGGAAAAAGTGATAAAGTAAGTGACAATCTAATCCCAAGTGATGCAAGATGCTGTATTGTTATTCTAGATACCGCCTGACCAAAATTGCCGTGGACTCTGCTGCTGGGCCGTATCAGAACTACACCGTGGTTTTCTTGGGATCAGAGAAGGGAATCATCCTGAAGTTCTTGGCACGGACAGGAAACAGTGGTTTCCTAAATGATAGCCTTTTCCTGGAGGAGATGAACATTTACAATCCTGAAAAGTGTGTATCTGACTCTTTGTACTCATGTATGGGTGACTTTGAACTTCTGATTTCCCAGAGAGCAGGTTGTCCCCCGAAAAGGGAAGTGGTTAGAGAAGCCAAGTTTTTTGAGTAATTTTAAATTGTTTGAGGAGGGGATGTCTGCTTATCAGTCTCTACGTTGCAATAAGGTACTTTTTATTCAGCGTATGTAAAAAACAGCCGATCCTATGCAGCAGTTGATGGATAATTGAAAGTGAAATTCTACAAAGGAAGATTAATTTTCTATCCTATAAAAAACCTGATTCCTCTCCAAATAACTCAACAGCCAGCAAGCTGCTCTCGAAGGGAAATTTCCTGCATTTCAGCCTTCCTTAAATAGGCCTAAGGGGGCTTTGAAGAGGGCCGTAATCATGCAGAAATTTCAGTTACTTTGAGTGCTGGAGAAGAATAAACACAAAAAGTGAAGGGCCCTCAGAAAGCTTGTCTGGTGTGCTGTCTCTCTCTGCTTTTTATGCCCCTGTCCTGTGCATTTTTAATACTTGTTTATCTGTCTGGCAGTGGTTTTAGTGGCTGTTGCATGTTCTTTTTCCTAGGCTTGTTCAGTTCTACCTTTCTCAGGGGTTTTTTGTGGGAGTTTTTTGGGGAGGTTTCTTCAGCTTGAGGAATCATGAAGTTTTCATCTGACTTCCCAGCAGAACTCATTTATACCTTTATTTTACATTTTTTCACATCAGGTGCAGCTATGACGGTGTTGAGGAGAAGCGGATAGTGGGCATGCAGCTTGACAAGCCCAGCAGCGCCCTGTACGTTGCCTTCTCCACCTGTGTCATCAAGGTTCCCCTGGGACGTTGCGAGCGTCACGGCAAATGCAAAAAGTACGTGTTTTCTGGTGGCTGTCAGAAGCCCACGTGCCAGGCACGGGGAAGGCGGGAGCACTCACGAATGCCACCTTGTGCTCTTCTTTCTGAAGGGCCTGCATAGCATCCAGAGACCCCTACTGCGGATGGGTGAAGGAGAGCGGGGCGTGCATGCAGCTGGTGCTTAGCTCCAGGTGAGGAAGGACTCTGGCTGGATGGGCTGTGAAGCTTTGGTGGTGGTGCCATGAAACGTGGGGCTCTTAGGGAAGAAAAAATGTGGGAAGTGTTTGTTTCCACCTTATCCGCATTCACCTCTGAAATGTCTCACAAATTGTTTTGGTGTGAACTCTCAGCTGATTGGTAACTGCTGAAAGAGGAGGAAGAAGAAAATGAAAGAGCTGTACTAAGGTCCGAGTGTTGTTGAAAGGAGGGAACTAGATGGGTATGTCTGGACAAGCCCACACTGGAGCCATCACAGCTGATTAAAGAGGCAATAGAATCCAAATTAAATTACTGAAGCAATTTGTCCACTGAAAGCAAAACCAGTCCTTCTAATTTACTGTGCATTACTAAGAGGAATCACAGAGCACAGTAAAGCAGATTCAGAGAAGTGCTGGATCTCCCTTTGCTTAACAGTAGAATTTAATTACTTTATAATAACGAAGGTCTGTGAAGGTTTGTTTAAATGTGGTTGCTAAAGACTCCTTGCAGGGAGCGGGACCCACTTCAAACTTTCATTTCTTGGCACATCTCGTGCTTGCCCACTCTGAAGAACAGCTATGCTTCCTCAAGGTAGTGGTGTAAGTGTAGCGCAATCATCACACAGCCTCAACAGACCCGCAGCCAGCCACGCTTAACCCTGCTTCTGTATAGGTCCAGTATGTAATGAATGAGTTACCATCCCTCTGCTTGCGTCATGTTCTTGATTTGCTATTTCAATTCATATTGTTTGTCCACTGGGGATGCTATAGCTATATCTCTCTGTATCTGCTTTACTACTAGAGTGTGGACTGTTCCTGACTGGACATTTGGTAGAATTACGTTAAACGGCACCTGTGTCTGTATCAAGTTTTCTCAGCATTCCCAAGGTGCTTGAGTCTTTCCGCACTTCCATGGCAAGCTGTAGGGGACTTCTGCACCTTACTCTTAAAAGGAGCTTCTGTGTTTTTCAATAGATCAGTCAAGACAGGCAGCACAGCTTGTGGTGATGCAGTCCAGAGGGGAGCAAGGCAGGTCACTCTCTGTCCAGCACATAGCCCTTAGGAAGGGGATCCAAATCAACTGTGAAGGTGTCTGGTGAACTTCTAAACTAGCCAACAGGAGGCAGAAATGTTAGGTGCCCTCCTGCAGTAGGTGACAGTTGAACACGGAGTTGGGAATGAGGTGCCTGCAAGGGTAATTATGCCTCAAGGGCAGGGTCGTAACTATTGCAGACAAGGGGTTGTGTTGGTGGTTTTCCAGGGCTCTTGTTATTCACCTTTGACTGTACAGGCACTTGGAAGAACAGCTTTACTAGTTATCCAGAATCGAAGGCAGAGGTTAGGAGTGTAAACTGAGCGTGTCAGCTAGAAAAGCCTGTGAGTGTTTTTCGGTAGAGCTCCCTGAGTTCAGTGGAATGCCTTCTGTGGACTAGACCTTACGCCTTGCAGCCTCGTCCAGCACAGTACGTCGATGATTGCTGAAATGCAGGTTGTCCTCCCCCAGCACAGTACCTACCCAATTGGTTAGCTTCCTTCTCACATCAAAATATCAGTGCACCTTGTCTACTGTATGGACAAGTTAAGGTAGGATCATAATTGTTCCTAATAATGTCATATATTATAGAGTTAACAGTTCAAAAAATACGAATCTATTTGCCTCCCTTGACAATGAGGCATGCAGTGGATTTTAAAAAAGTAATAGTAAAAAAGACAAAGCGTCAGCAGAAGCCAAGAGATCATTAAGCAACGGTGATAACTTGAATGTCTGTGTTGCAATTTTTCAGCCTTTGTATGGAAGTGCCAAAGAAACAGCCAGTTTCACAGCGGGGCTTTATTTCAGTTGCATGTCTGGTAATTTCTTTCTGTAGTGCTTGTGACTGTTGTTACTCATACTATTTTGTTTCTTTCCGTTATTTAGACTGACATTTGAACAGGACATAGAACATGGCAATACAGATGGCCTGGGTGACTGCCAAAGTAAGCAAAGCTTTTACCCTCTATTTACCATGTGTCACAGCATCCTTCGGAATGCCTCAAATCACCATTACCTGTTGGGCATTCTTTTGTAGCAATGTAAGCCACAATAGGGACAGCAACTGCGGCTAGTGATGTGGGTTCAGAAGAGGAATGGTTGTTTAGATGTATTCAAAGAAATAGCCCAGTTGGTGTGATTTATACAAACACTGGACTTCAAAGCAGTTATGCAGTGACAAAACCCCACTTCCAGGGAATACTGATTGTAGCCATGACATAATGAATTGATTGTTCGTTATCTTGATTAGCCACGGTGGTTGGGTTATTTATGTAAATGTACAGAAATGGCTTGATTTCTGGGTGTAGTCTGTGCCTTGGACTACATTCCCATGGACTACAGGGAGACAGTGAAATGTATCTTCAGCTTTCGATGCTGATCAAGAGGTGGGAACTACTTAGTTTGTGCATCTTAGTGGATTTTACACACAGGCTGGACAACATAGTGGTATTAAAGGTCTGCACTGGTGACACTGCCTAAGAAATTTTCATAGAAAACCTTAGGTACTGACAGCATCAATTGGAAGCTTAAACACAGTCTTTAAACATTTACGTTTTGCACTGAGGTGGTTAAAAGTGCACGGCTTGCACTGTGTGCAAAGAAACCTTGCATGCTTATTTCTCAGCCTTCAGGAATAACAACATCTGTGTTCAGGGCAGCTATTGTTCCAGCTGTTCTTTCCAAGGCTGGTTTAATTCTGAGCCCCAGATATTATTTATGAACCTTATGAAATGAAGAATCACATTCTTTTTGGCGCAGTTTTCACCAATGCCTGTAGATGCAGTAAAACTGCTGAAGCTGAGGAAGTAATGTACAATGAGAGAGTCATTACTTCTGGAATACAGAGCAAAATTATGGAGGGCTAGAGTGTGCCGTGGGATACAGCGCAGACCAGCTGCTCCGGAGGAATCCAGAGCCTTCTCATGCCTTGTGCATCCTTGTTCAAGAGCCGTTTATTACTGTTATCGCTGTGCTTGAGGGAGTACAAGGATTTCAGCCTCTGCATGCCCCCCATCTCAGCTACACCTCCCTCTACCTCTGCCCTAAGACAAGGTTACCTAGGCTGTCTCTAAGTTTTTTGAAGGAGGTGTGCGCATAGTCCCTCCTGTGCTCCCTGTAAAACGGATTAGCACCAAAACCAGGTCAGTTCCCAGCTGGTGCAACTTTGCCCTTTTCAGCCAATTCTGCTCTCCTTGAGCAAATAGGTTAGACAGGAGTGGCACATACCTGATAACAGTTAAATATGATAGAAGGGTAGGAAATACTCAGAAACAGCATGTTGTGCTCATGGAAAGAGATCTGCTCCCGTGCAGAGAGCAACAAACCCCATACCCTGCTTAAATCCCTCTTTAGCCCCGATTGATGCATTGAACCTTGCCACTGCACAGGGGTAGATTTCACTCCCTGCTAACCCATCTGACCTTATTATTTCATGCGGTATTGGGTCATGTGATTTTTTCCTTATTGACTCCCGTTGCTGACTGCATCACTTGTAGTGCCTTGCATTAGATTAGGACTTGATCTTGCAAAGAAAGCCATGGCAGGGAGGACACTGGCCTTCCCACTTGGTATCCCTTGCACAGGGCTGATAATGAACACTTCCAAAGCCAGACATTGTTTTTGGGTATGTCTGAATATTAGTTTTCCCTGCGTCCTTAGGGTCCTAATCACATTCAAATAAATATCAGCTGAAGCATAGAACGTTGCTAGCAGCAAACTGTTAAAAAGAAAAAATGAGACATAAATAATGATTTTTCCCCTGTTATTTGTCTTTCAGATTCCTTCGTAGCCCTGAATGGTAAGGAAGTTCTTAGTTTTGTTACTTACTGACAGCAAATCCATTTTGCAGGAATCGCTTTTTACTAAACTTACAAGTATTTTCATACTTTTGTTTTATTTAATGTTTCTTCCCAATTTATTTTGTTCATAGACATTTCAACTGCTTCACCTGATCATGAAATGTCTTACAACACAGTGTATGGTCAGTTTATGGGTGTTTCTAAAAATTCTCCCCAGATCCTTGTGTTAGCTAGTAGTTCCTGTACTCAAATAGTTATTACCATTTTTCGCTTGTTTTGTATTGTTTTTGAGGGCCTAATTCACTAATCACAACTAGGATGAAGTCATACCTTTTGATTTTAAATCCCTCTTTTCTAGTCTTCCCTGCAAACTGTCTCCATTGAATTAAAGTCAGATATAGTCTGTGTTAATGTCATGCCAGCAAACATGATTAAGATATGCTTCATCTGAACACTCAGACAAAGGAACACTTGGGTACAGTGATGCATGCATCTTATCTGTTCACCAGGAAAAACAAGATAGCAGCTCACATCCCACTCATGAGTCGTCCAGGCTGGTGTCATGACTGCTACAGTAGCCAGTCAGAGATACCTTAGGGAAAGGAGCAGAACTGTCCCTGGGTTACAGAAAGATCTCCCATAAGGAAAATTAACCCGTTACCCATGGCAGCTGAGATGGGGTTATGCCTCGATTCCTGAAAGTTCCTGTCACTTCTAGGGTGAGTCATTTATGTTATCCATGCTTGCAGTGTCTTAATGACTGAATGGTGCCTGGTCTGTAAAAAAAAAAAGGATTCATATACCAAATTAAATAACCTGAGCTGGAGGAGCATTTCTGCGAGCCTAGAGTAGCAGTTTCCCATGAGGCAGCTGTTAATCTGTGCTTACAGTACTTTCCACCACTTTGTTCTTTGTATTTGGAAGTGGATTACACTGGTACTTGGAGTGTGGAATAAATGTTTTGGTGAGGAATTATTGCAGAATAAATAATCCCTGTAAATTCAAACCTGAACATATATTCCAATAGTTTCTCTTTATAGACATCCTGAACAAAGACACAGACTCACAAGATAAGAGGATGTGTTATATTGCTCCCAGTGAAGTCAATGTCAAGTTTCCATGTGGGATGGGAGCTTGCTTGTGAAGTTGCTTTCAGGCTGTACAAGACTAGCAGTTATCAGAGCTAGGGCGAATTCACCATATGTTTGGCTGAATGTAGCAAGAGGTAGGTTAGTTTGCAGTTGCGATAAACATTTAATTGATCACTTCATCTCATGCCTGCAAAATATGTAGGTACAAAGCAGAACCAATGACAACTCAGTACGGCAAAATATAAATAACTGGAGGCACAGTAATACTGTTCAACATTTGTAAAAATAAAATCGAATTCCCCGTGCTGTTTATTATCTGGAAATGGAAGATGTGCAGGTGAAACTTGTTTGAAATTATGATAATGAAAACCAGTGAAGGGAATATACAAAATCAAAGACAAGTTGAGACTTTGTAATTTATTGAAGACTCATGGTTTCATCTGCATACACAGATTATACTTTCTTTCATTTGGAAATTGCTATGTTTCCAGTGCACAGAGTAGTAATTAAAGAACAGTAATAATAAAATCCATACTGCTCAACATGAAGAAAAAGAAGATGGCCCTGGGCATAGTGCGGATGTGCCAGAAATGTCCTAGGTTTCCTGCTTCCAAGTGCGTTTATAGGCTGCACAGTTACAGGTGTGAGGCTGTGGTTCTGAATCCTATCAGCTCCCATATTCGTAGGGACTTTAGCAAAAGCTGACATTTTAATCTGACCAAGCAAGTATAAAAATTGTTCAAGTGGCAGCAGAGTGAACGAAATTGCAGTCCTGGGGAGTACAGGTTACTAAAGGGGTCCATTCTACTGTCCTGCCATGTCAAGCCGACAGGCAGATTCCATGAACTAACCCAGCTCTTCAAATAGGACCCTACTGGCAGATGCAATGGAGAAGTGCTGAGCCAACATTAACACTGGTTCCCATTCACACCCTGTCTTCACAGATGATTTCTCCTCAGGTTCATTCTGATAATACGATCTCTAGGCAAGCCAGCTCTTCTTTTCATGGGTTTAGTTGAAGTAATACTCATTCTGATACATCCAGTGTTTCTTTTCACCTACCATAGTAAAATACGAAAGGAAGTGTACTAGTCACCTCTGTTGATCTTCCACATGAGGAGTGTAAAAAATTCCAGCATGAGGCAGCAAACCAGTCTCAGTAAACATGCTCGTGTTTGCTAACTGTAGTGATTACTCTGAGTCATTTTTTTTCCTGAGAAAACTGAAGTTCTGTAAATGGTGCATTTTATTATTATTGAGTACAGTTAAATACATAAGTAAATGGTATTTCTTAGTAGATTAAATCTCAGAATGCTGGGATATACCAGAATACCAACAAAGTGAATGCTCAGGGTGCTTTTGGATCCAGTGGGCTAAATATAGGCACCTGAAACTCCAGTTGCAAAAGAAGTCTTAAGACCTGATTCCCTTGATTTATTCCCCTATAAATCAGCTCACTTCAGTGGACTTATTGCTCATATGTAGCATGAATGAAAGGAGAACCAAGACCTTAATCTTCATATTCTTGGCATCAGCCTCCTCCTCAGTTTGGCAAATGGTCTCCCTTTTCTGGGGCAGTCTCACATGATCAGTTGTAAACAAGTAAAGTGCAGTGTCCGCACAGGTGACTGTTCAAGTGCATCCCTTTGACACCCAAGGAGAAGACAGCAGGCTGATGGTCTGGCTGCAGACGGTCAGAGAGAAGTGATGCAAGAGCCACATATTTAAACAAGGACTAGATGATCAACAGAGGTCCCTTCCAACCCCTACCATTCTGTGATTCTGTGCAATTAGGCTAGATTCCTCTGCAAAATTGTAAGCAGCTTCAGCTACCATTGGAAACATCAGTCCTTAGTGAATTTGGCTCTTATTTTACCCCCTAGCCGTCGTCCTTTCTCCCTCTAGTATTGATTTAGCCTCTCCCTCTAATTGTCTAATTAGGTTGCTATAGATGTTAATAGGATAGTGTGCAGACATCATAACCTCTGAGATCCTAATGACTTACGCGTATTAGAGCAACTATCAAATACGTATTGAATCCCTGTCTTTGTTTTAAACCTGAAAAAACCTGCTGATATTTTACAAGTGCACTTCAGAATGAGCTCTAGTTACAGAAGTGGAGCCCTTCTCAATCATTACCCATGCCTATAGACACTGAGTGCTTTTACTCTCCTTCTGTTACTTGATTACAGCACTCCAAATGAAATTTTTTTTGCAAATAATGGAAACATCTAAAACAGATTATTTTAAAGTGTGTCTATTTTGGATTTTACATGTTTGCTTTAAACAAAGAAATTTGAAAAGCACTGTGTCTGCAGTTTCTCAGATGGATGGTTTTAAAACAAAGGCAGTATTGTCTTTTTAGACTTGTAGGTATTAACCGATATTAACGTAGAGGTACTGGCCACATCTCAGGTATGCTAAAGCCTCTTTAAATTGCAGTGAAGCCTATTTACACAGAGTGGTAAAAATCAAGTAATGGAAAAAAAAGGCCCACTACGTGTTGCAAACTATACAGCACACTGTAAAGGTTTAATAACGGCTGTGTGTGAGAGGGCCAGGGCTGGTTTGCCTGCCACTTCAGTCTTTTCTCTGTTTATGAGAGAAACTTAACTAGCTCATACACTTGTGGTGCTGCTCTGCTCAGAGGTGAAATTCACCCAGCAGGACTGGCTGTTCAGGCACTTACTGGACCCAGTGGCTGCTCTGCTTACAGGAGCAGCCACTGCCCAGTTGTGTTTGCAGAAGACAGCCCTAAAACAAGTGGGGAAGGCTGTTAAGGTCTAATCTGCTCCTGCCCTGCTTCCAGAAAATAAAATGGAAGAAAGTTTATCTTGGTTACATGTGGAAGGTTGTTTCTCAGTGTGTACTAGACTAACACATCAGTAACAGAGCGAATAGACTGATTTCTTGCATTTGTGTGAAACCCTTCTCTACGTAGTGACCATCTGGTACACATTAATATCTTCACAAAGCCTTAGCTTTCCATTACGAAGAAGTTCTCTATGTATTTCGAGCATATGGTTCAGGAAATCTTTTTTCAGAAAATGTGTCCCTTAGGCATATATTTCCTCTAGATTACTGTATTAAGAAATGTTTTTCTTTAACCTTACTTATGGTTTTTCCTTAGAATTCCCCCTTTAAGCACACCTAAATTCCAAGTGTCTGGACAGAGATACGGGTGTATAAATGCATATCAAACACTGACATTAAATATTATTGCTACTTGGCAAGATTTTCTTCTCTTTTACCTCCTTATCAGGCTATGACTAATTGCTTTCTTACGCTGAGTGCAGCACTATTTGTAGGCTGACCCAATATTGTACATATTATTACGGTTGCTGAATGGGGTATTAACTTGGAGACTGGAACCCCATGAATGTTGGCACTGTGGTTTGGTCCTTAGGGAAAAGAAGACATGGAAACCTCATCATCTCCATTTTCAGGCCTGTTCTCTGTCCCATTATTTTTCTTGGGGATGAGCACAGAAGTTGACAAATGTAATATGGTATAGGAGTGAAAGCTTTCACATTCCAGTGTATTCATGTTTCAAGAGAGCACGTGTTTTTAGTCAGTGGACCTCTACCTGTCCTTTTGGAAACAGGCAGACCTGCTACAGCACTGCTGTGGAGCACATTTGGATTGGAGTCCATCATCTATGTAACTGCGTGTTACCAGTGCTCCCAGCCGTGCTGTGGCTTATGGAAACTTCTTAGAAGTGGATAATGTATGGCTTGTCTTTTCTATTTGAGCGAAATCAAAAGCTCTGTCTTCAACAAAATGCAGCCTCTAATTTGCCACGTTAAAGAAAGATGGCTGGGAGAAACCACACTTTGTATCTGGAGTGGTAAAAAATAAATACAGTGACCTTGTCAGTATAAGCCTTCAGCCTGAGGTCCAGAGCTAAACTGTGCTGATGATCAGCTGTAGTAGATGAAGGTTGGCTCTGTTGTGAGAATGCTGTGAACCTGACCGATTTTCACTGCTAAGCGTACCAGTTACAAGAGTTAGTTGTGTCCACGTCCTATGCAAGACACAGTGCAAAGTGCTGCCATACATAATCCTGTGCAGTAATTCAAAAGTTCTCCTCGAAAATATATGGAGCAGCATGGACGTTTTCTTCCTCTGTAAGGTGATTAGTAGTCAGCAGAACTTCTTTAAATCATAGCAGCATCTTAATAGAAGCTGCAGCGTTTTTGCTGACTTCATCAGTAGCTCAGCCACATGAAGCTGGGTAAAGGGCTGGATAAAATGGAACATGGGTGCATTGAAAAGCTTGGGAGCATTGGTGGGCAACATTTAGATATTTGTTTGCTAGAGTGAAATTGGGATCCTCTGTTCATCAGTGCTCTGTGCACTTCTGAGAGCTGGGGCTGGATGGCCTCAGAAGCCGTCTGAAGCAGCCTTTTTGAGATACAGCTTCCAAAAGCTTTATGCTTATCCAGTGACCATTTAAAATAGCATACAGAAGCAGTCTCTACTTGCCCAGTTCTGTGCCCTTGCTGTGAGGCTCTAAATTTGGGCCCCTTGTGTTGCTCTATCTCTGCCCCAGTGAGTCTTAAATGATTTTTCTCAGTAGCGAAACAACTTCAAGGGAAGGAGCAGGCAGAGGGTCCCTGCTAGGGTAGTCTGTAGCCTGATGATTGGACTCCTCTCCAAGGGAGACTCACATCTAAGGAAGGAAAATTAATTTGCAGGGCTGTTAAAAAGGAGGCAGGATAAAGGAGTGCTGCTGTCAGTCTGTCCAGCGGTATCTGGAGAGAAAGCATTATCTGCCATTCCATCTGTGAATAATCCAATTCTGTTAGTTTGTGTTTGAGCATGTTTCAAAAACCCCCTTTTTTGATGAGCCCTTTCAGGAAAGCAGGTAGAGGGAAATGTAGTTACTCCATGTCAAATTAACCAGCCCAGAGCTGCTGGAGTCCTGCTGAAAACAACTTATTTTGGTGCGTGTGCCAAAAGCGAACTTTCAGAGATGCGCTCATTTTTAAGGTCAAAATGTTGTGGGGTGGATGGAGCTTTGGTGCCTCCTCCCCAGCAGCAATGGAACAGCCCAAGTCACTGGGATGTCCAGGTTGGAGCCATCTTTCAAGACACCATAGACTCCAAGCTCCCCAGGCATTTTGGGTGCTGACGTACTTCTCGGGATCTAGCTGAAAAGGACGTATGAATCTACAAACACATCTCTGCCCCAGCCAAACCACTGTTAAAATTGTGTGGTGTTTCCAGCGGGGCATGTCATGTCAACCTGCTGTGCGTTGGGGTGTATTTGGTCAGTGAGGAGCTCATCGGATTTATTCAGGACAGCAGTAACAACGTCTAGAGTAGTTGTAATGGCTGCCAAGAAGGCTAATGGGATCCTGGGGTGCATTAGGAGGAGTGTGACCAGCAGGTCGAGGGAGGTTCTCTTTCCCTTCTACACTGCCCTAGTGAGGCCCCATCTGGAGTACTCTGTCCAGGTCTGGGCTCCCCAATTCAAGAAAGATGAGGAGCTAGTGGAGAGAGTCCAGCGGAGGGCTACGAGGATGGTGAGGGGACTGAAGCATCTCTCCTATGAGGAAAGGCTGAGGGAGCTGGGCTTGTTCAGCCTGAAGAAGAGAAGGCTGCAAGGGGACCTAATAAATGCTTATAAATATCTCAAGGGTGGGTGTCAGGAGGACAGGGCC
>Ga0065711_1000266_pt1 | contig 77396 bp, 37 predicted proteins | sample Hoacrofraction12_FD_59098 | JGI IMG/M metagenome (GOLD analysis project Ga0065711, IMG submission 59098) | Hoatzin crop microbial communities from Cojedes, Venezuela - Epithelial fraction 12 v2 (version 2) | ecosystem: Host-associated > Birds > Digestive system > Esophagus > Crop | place...
ACTTCTTCCCTCTGAGGGTGACGGAGCACTGGAACAGGCTGCCCAGGGAGGTTGTGGAGTCTCCTTCTCTGGAGATATTCAAGACCCACCTGGACAAGGTCCTGTGCACCCTGCTGTAGGTGACCCTGCTTCAGCAGGAGGGTTGGACTAGATGACCCACAGAGGTCCCTTCCAACCCCTACTATTCTGTGATTCTGTAAGATTCTCTCTTCCCTCATTTTCTACTCAGCAAATTCTTCTATGCCTCTGTGCACAGGGACAGCTGTTATACGCTAAAGAATAAGTTGTTTATAGGGGCCCCTAATTAATGGCAAATAACACTGGATACCAATAAAATGAGTCCATTTTCCCAGAGTTCAGATACTTGCAGTAAGCCTTCCCTGGGAGAGTACAAAGCTGATGAAAAAGTCTGTTCATTTTTCAGCTTAGATACAGACAACATTTGTTCCTTTATTTTTCCAAATGAACATATAGTCATCAGATGTAACTGTTTACCAAATTTGATACTTTTATACAGTGTCATTCCGGAGCTTGAATAAGAGCAAATAAGGCAGAACTGTAGCACAGGGAGGAGGGAAGAAATTGCTCATAGAATCCAAACAAGCCGTCATTGTACTTCATGTTGTTTCTAAAACACTGCAGTCTGGCTGTGCTTTTTGTACCTTATTAGCACCATCTAAGGGAAGAAAATGGGAATCACCTACAGGCAGTACGCAATCTGTACACAACGGTGAAATCTTTTCACTGTGTTGGAGGTCTATATCAGAATATTTCAGCTCGAGAGACAAAAATCATGGTTTAGTTCTCACACGACTTAGAAAGAAGACTGGTTAAACTCATCAGTCCAAAACAAAATTCAGAAAATTATAATGTAATTTACCAAGTGTGGCTTTCAAATTGAGCTTAATGTAGAGAAATAAGAAACGGTGAATGTTTTTTCCTCCACTAACACCAAGTTCCAAAGTAGCAGAAAAGGTGTTGGATGTGGTGGCCGACAAAAATCTAAAATTATTGAACAGAGATGGTAATATTTTTTAAAAAATAAACTTATCTGCACTTTGTTGGGAGGTGGGTGGGAGTTGTTCAAGCCTATCCAAAATAAAAACTAAAGGCTTGGATTCATCGTAATGACAAGTTGGTAAGACAAAGAATCACCCAATAAATCAACTTGGAAAGCTAATACAGCTCAGCAGTTGGCTACAGGTATAGAAATTACCATCTGGCCACTCAACAGGTAATTCACTGCCTGTCTTTAGATCTCTAACTCAGATACTAAGCTAGGGATTTTACACTTCAGTAGCTGAGAGAGTCCTCCAGCTCCTACATGGGGCATGCTGGACGGCTGCGGGGAGGTGCCGGGGCGTTGAGGTGCCCCTGCCAGGGCCAGTGCCATAGGGGAAACCTTCCACTGCCTGGAGCGGTGCTTCTGGCGCTGGTGGATTCATGAAGAAATAGTTGAGAGAGTAGACCACACCCGAGGAAGGCCCTGCACTGGGGGAAATAAAGCAAAAGCGTGACTGACTTCTGAAAGCTAGCGTCTTACTCCAGATTTGTGTTTGCTACAAGCGCATTTTGTGCTACCTTCTTTCTTCTCCAGTTCAACGCTGTTCAGCTGATTACTTACTTTACGTGTTTTCATCATAAATACTCACTACATGTTAGACCAAATTTGTGTTTTTATGCTGCCTTTTCCTTTTGTCTTTGGACTTCTGTTTGAGTTCTAATGTCTTTATTTCTTAAGTTTTAAACACAAAAATTTATTATGTATTAAGCAATTACAAATTATTTTAAGCTTCTTCCCTAATAAAATAGCTTTACCAACAAATACAGAAACAATTTATCAGAATGTGAGCCATGTTGGCATCTGCTCCATTTGCAAAGTAAAAGGACAATAAAACACAGAGTGAAATCACTGGACTATCTACATGAAGGAAAAGCTATTAATAATAGGTTCTTCAATGTAATGAATAATTATAAAATGAGATACAATGGCATAACACCAAAGCCAGAGAAAATCAGGTTAGAAATAAGGCACAAATCTAACAAAGATGACAAACAACTACTGGAGTCTTTTGTCACATTCTATGCTGGGACCTCCATCGTGTTCATTTTTAAAGCAGGACATGACATGTCTCCGAAAGCTCTACTCTGCTTCAATTAACAATTAATCAATCTAAGTCCTCTCTTCTGTCTTATAAGGAGGTCAGACTAAAAGATCACAACGATAAAAAATAAACTGAATCCCTCTTACCTAGACTGTGAATAATTTGTCCAATATCTTTCTTCTTGTTCAAACATTAACATTTCCATATGTTAACTACTTGTCCTTTATTTACTTAATAAATAGTGCTTACTGAGCTCCTTGTAAATGCAAAAACTTTATCCATACATAACAACAGGCTGATCTATTGCTTACATGGCAATTTCCTGTTTTACCAAAGAAAACTTCCAGAAATTAATTTCCATTTCTAGTACTTTAAAATTTGCTTTATGTGCTCACTCTAAAATTTTCTTTTCAAATGAGACATTGTAGCAAGCATTCTTTCCCAAAGGATTGTCCACAGAATGCAAGAGAAAAAAAACACAGACGTGAATGCAGTCTGACTGAATCGGTTTGGAAGTCCAAACTTTTGTCACAGATTTTACAGAAACGGGCTCAGTTCAATTTACAGGCTAATTCAGCACCCCTATAACGTAAGGGAAAAGGATGCAGGAGCTTTCACAGCTAGTCAAAAAAGAAAGACCTGAGGAGTGGTGTATCTAAGCATCATATTCAATCTTTTGCTCCAAACCAGCCCATGAATTTACTTGCTTTCATTTTAGCTGTCCCTATAGAGAGGTGGGTTACAGACAGCCAGGAAGTAAAACAAAATGAAAACAAAATGTAAGTGGAAGAGGCCAAAGAAAACCAAGACAAGAAGAAAGCAGCTGGTTTGATATGACAATTCAAGTCACCCTCAGAAGCAATTTTCACCTGCCACAGGAACAGAGGGGGGGGACAGCAGCAGAGCAGGCCTTCACTCTTGCAGCAACACCCACTCAGGCTTTGTTTCCAAAGCCTGTTTCACTCAGCAATGCCGTCCAGCTTGAAAAGGAGAAGGACAATGATGATGAAGAAAAAACAGTTCAGTGGTAGAAAGGTTTACTAATGGTTTATCAGCCTTTTCATTTTCTGAGGCTTCAGTTCATATCTACCTGGGTGCAGGAGTAAACGTAATGACAAAACCATTATCCCCAGCTTGCTGGGGGCTGCGTGGGGTGTATAGGAAAAGAGCAGAGAAGCTGAGCCTGATTTCCAGGAGATGCCATTATTGGAATCAGATCTTGCTTTGGTTTCCCAGCAGAGAGGGGAGCACAGGAATTACTGTTTCTGTGTACTAAACCTAGCTGACATCCATCTCAAACAGCATGTGTGTCTCCATTCCCTTTACCTGCATTGCCACTGGAACGTGCCCATTACTTGGGCCAAACTTTTTCTGAAGGTAACACAAAAGCTTTTATCGCCACATCTGCGGGCTGAATAACTTTTCTCGAAGTCCATTTACAGCAGCAAGACTTCAGCCAACTTTGCACAGTTTGAGTTAATGTGCAAACCCATCGTCTTTGCTCCTTTCCCCAAACCAAAGTCCCCAAAGGAGCAGCAGGGGCCAGAGGACTTCCAGCACTCCCAGAGCCGAGGAGAGTCTCTGGGCTGCACCTTCACATCACACGCCACGACATGCCAACAGAAAGCTAAACCTGCTAACGCATGTGGCTGCCACCCTTCCCGACGCATCGGCTCAGTAACCGCTGCCAACATTGTCTGTCAGAGTCCGGCACAGGGATAAGACGCGGGGCTCCTGTCCGCCCGTTTGCCACTGCAGACGAGCCAGTCGCCCTCCTAGAATACTACTATTGATTCACTTCCCTTTGCTCAAGGAAAATGAAGGTACTATGTGATATACAGGAGCTAATACAGTGAAACAGGAAAACATACACAAGGAAGTCTAAACAATGCAGCAGTAGAGGACACAGTAGCGATTTGCTCCCTTTCATATCCATGCAGGATCTAAGTTCATTACTAGAGCGTGTACCTGCTCAGGATGCTGTATGTTACACAATGTATATGATGTTCTTTAATCTAACAAAAGGTGTATATTACACTTCCTTTGGGGAACAGCTTTTGCATTCATACCTACCTGCAAATTACTAAGAACATTGCTAGTGCCATAAAAATAATAAACAGTAGTAATAACAGTAAGTTGTATTTGTGAATACATTCAAGCTTCATCCACCCAAAGTTCATGCCACAGCAAAGATTTCATTTCCATTGAAAAAAGTAGTAAGATGTTCCTCTACAATGGGCTGCAGTGAGCTTTTATAAACTATGTTATATCTATCAAAATTATGTTCCTCGTTCAAGAATTGCATTGACTTCACATCCTCAGGTTGCTCTAAGAGCACATTAGCTTTATTACTCCAGATTAGCTTTACAGATTGTGCTCGCGGTACATTTCAGTTAACAACTTAGCAACCCACACATTGGAACACATTATTTCATGAATCCCCAGATTTATAAAACCATGTTCTCCTGTACACTGGCACGACCCCAGTGAGGTTAATGCATCTTTACTAATTTGTGACAAAATGTAAGGATTATTGTGAAATTCTGACCCCAAAGTCATTGACAATTTCCACTGATTTCAACAGAGCCAAGTTTTTGCCTCTAATTTTTAGAGTTCCCTGCTTCTCTACAGCACCTTCTTTTTGTGTAAGCAGAGGATCAGCTTCATCCAGCTAATTTCACGCACCCAGCTGCTGTTCAATAAGCTCTACACATATATTTATAGGAATGAAAGGGGCTGCCTTAGGATGATTCAGTAACTCTAGCATCCCAGCCACGCTTGGAGAATCTTTAACTCCCTCTCTAACACAGAGTAACTTCGCTGTCGACAGAACTGAGGAGACCTGAGTCAGTGAGGCAAGGTGAACATTAGAAAGAGTGTACAAAGGTAAAAACTGTGACTGAAGTATGACTCATAACGCAAATGCACAAGAACTGAAAGTTTGGGGATGAAGATTAGACATGAAGAACATCCTTTATCCTTCCTGCCAGCCCCTTGCACAGCACTGCTGGTACAGCTTCACGGGGCTGGGCTGCAGAAGTGACATCCTTACCCTCCCCGGAAGAGCAAGTCTCATTCAGCAAGAGCCCAAGAGCATGATACTGTCTAATTCCATTACTCTGGGAAGGACACTTGCCTACGGGTATTTTAATAAATAGCGTGAACTACAGAAAAGGAGTGTGCACCAGCCTACGAGTTCAAATAATAGTTAACTTCAGACATGGGAGTCCCTGTACAGCTCTTCAAGGCTGGATTTTCTCCTTGATTTCTTATCCAGGTACTTCTGAAAATATTGACAAGTACCCGAGATCCTCTCCCCAGAGACGAGGACTGTGGGAGCCTGTATTTAACACCCCAACCCTAGTGCATGCAAGCCACGTACTCAGGTTTTACGCAGGTGCTCTAAATTTCAACATCAGAGACTGTAGTGCTCAGGAGATACAGCCACACCATTTCAAATCCTATTATTTGTTGACAGGATGTATGAAAGTCCCTCCCACGTACTGGTTTGAAATTTAGGCACTTCATTTCTTCCCCCACTTCCTCAGGCATCAGTCTATGGCCCTTAGCTATGCATCCACACATGTTCTTGGCTTATTTAGTTTTAATTCAGCAATATTCAGTCACCTGCAAAGGAAACTCTGCCATCACTTCATATTACTTTTGAAGCCTCCCTATTCGTTCCCTTTTCTATTCTTCTTCCTTTCCACTCCAGCGTGTGTCACAAGCGTGCTGACATGAGCATGTTTCATTAAAGCAGTTGTCTCCAGCCGTGCAAACAAGGTGATGCAGCTGCAGAGCAGACTGAGCCTTACATCTCTTCTGGCTCTCCCAGTTATAAGCCTTCACAGGACAAGACTGTTTTCCTCCTGATCACTTAAAAAAAAAAAATCTGTTTGGCAAGGAACGCAAGAAGTTACTTAGTTCATCCCAAAGCAGGGCAAGCTATGCTTAACTACTTTTAACAGGTATTTATCTAAGCTGTCCTTGAAGTCCAGCAATAAAATTCACCGGGCATACATAGTACTTCACTACACTTACTACTAGAAAAGTTTTCCAAGGTGTAATCTAACTACCCCTGGCCACAGGCATATATATACATTTTAAGTCTGTTATATCTTTTCACAGCCCAGAGAGGATAAGGAGTATTTTTCTCTTTATAGAACCTTTCTACGTATTCAAATATGTTGTAAACCCTCAGTTTCCTCTTTCCTAAATGAAGCTACACTAGTTCTTCTAGTATTTAACATTTTATAAGCAAGAAAACAACAACAAAAAAACCCTCTCATCATTCTCATCTGGACTCCTTGGTTGAGATCTACTACTTGTCTTAGAAGACTGTGACAAGGCCCCCAAAGCACCACAGAAGATGGAATGAACAAATCCTGTGTCTTAAACACAGCTCTTAGAGTCTCTCCAGAGTTACCTTTGCCTTGCCATGGTAAGGCAATGCCAACTCGTATTTAGTTTGTGACAGCAAACTCATAGGCTTGGTCAGCTAATAATGCCTAACTAATTGTTCCCTGTTTAAGCACGGCACTTCCACATTTTTTCATCCAAAGTGTACTTCACATGAGTACTTAAAGACTTGACCTTATTAATTGGCAAACAGTTCCCAAATTTACCAAGACTTCTGATCCTTTTCTGTAAAGCCTCTGCAGTTCCTTCTGGTTGTTGCAACCTACAAAATGTATAAAATAAACTCAATTCCGGCAGCCAAGACCTTGATGAAAATATAGAATTGAACCAGACCAACAACCAGACTTCACTTAATATATGTCCCTGACATGACTTGGTTATTGACATCAATGACTTATTTCATAACAGTTTTCAACCAGCTGTGGACATACAATGATTTCGTCTGGAAAAGACTCCCTTTCTGCGTCAGGAATGGCATGCCAGGGTGCGCTGCGTGCCTCTTGCATCCATCCAACAACAGAGGACATCAATTTATCATGACAAGCAACCTTGCACGTGTTTAAGGCTGGCTCCCTCTTCCTGCAGTCTGCTTACGCACATTCAGCCTGGCTGAGTATCACAGTCCTCCTGGAGTGTATTTTCCCGTCCTGAGGTCATCTTTGGATTTTTCTTTCAAACGTCTTTCACACTTAGAGCACAAATTACAGTGCTCTTCTCGATCCTGACTCTCTGCCAGGTCACAAAGTGTTTTCCCTCCATCTTTCAACAGGACTGGCAAAAGAAGTCCTGCCTGACTGGTTTCAGGGGAGCTATCGCCTCTCTGGTTAAGACACAAGGGACAAGCCATTGCCCATCCACTTCTACCACAACTTCTGCCACGGCTGGTTGTAACCTCTGTCACAGAAACCCTAAAACATTTGACAGGAACAACTGGGGTTCACCTGGGTGTAGAGAGCAAAGCCACGTGCAAAGCGCAGCCCCTGGGGCTCTCCCACTGAGCCAAGATGACACAATGCAGATGGCAAAGTAGACTGCTCAGGGCAAGAGGGGTGAATAAAACTTTTATAGATTTTGGAGTATTTCCTGGGAACCTCCACTAGTGCTCTTCAGGATTATTGCACAAACTTGGAGGAAAAATTACCTCTGTGTCAGGAGGTTATATAGCAATATCTACAGAAAGGGAAGGAGAAATCACTCACCTCGCCCCATTTAGTGAAAAAAAAAAATCATCGCTAGAGAAAGTACATCAAACCCACTATAGGTAGCCTGTCACAACACTTCCCCGTCTAGCTGCTTCACACAAATATTCAGGTACTCCATTTCCCCCTCTGCACAGCAAGAACTTTCCTGAGAAAGGACCCTAAAGAGAGCCGCACAGAGCAGATAGTGGGTTTTGTCACTCTTTAAAGAAATCCTTTTCTCGCTGTACTGTCAGTTCCAGCAGAAAAACCATCGTGCACCATCTCACCTTCTCCTGATTCACTGCTTTAGACTGCAGCCACTGTCTCAGGCATTCTCCATCTCTTACCATAGTTATTGACAGGAAAGGACAAGTAGCTTCCAAAAAGTCGCACTTTGCACATCTTGACATGTCTGCCTTATTCTGACACAGTTCGGTGTCATCTTTGCCCTTTGAGGCCATTCCTTTCAAATTTTCTTGCGTTCTTCTGTCACATCAAAATGCTCTAAACAGACTTCAATAAAGATGAAAACTGCTGTCTCTGAAACAAAATTATTTCCTTCACAAATACCATCGCTTCAATATTCAGTCCCTCCTGAGCAACTTTGGCCACGGAGGAGCCTGCCTGTGCTTTGTGGTAGCACCCATGCTACAGTGTTGGCACTCTTGGTGACAGCAGCACTTTACCCCTAAAACTTCTTTCCCTCCACATCCCAGAATCATGCATTTCTATTTCATGACTGTTCTTTCCTAACCGTGGGTCACATCTTTGTTTAGTCCAGAGGCTTCAGAGCATGTTCTTGACTCGTATCTTGTTACTCTCATGCTCAGTAGATATGAATCATTGTTGCTGCACAGATTTTAATAATTCTTATTTTCTACAATTCCTTCTAATAATACAAGAATGTGGATAATGTTTTACTGGTCCATAACTGTATCATTGGTTTCCTGAAATCCACAGTCAAAAGCAGCCAAGAGTAGATTTTAAAATATACTGAAAATTGATTCATTAAAATATCAAGTTGTGCTCTTCCAAAGCACATTTCCCTCAAAACACACATTTTCCCCAGGGCAGTCCTGCCTCTCCCTGAGCTCTCACTGTGCATTACACCCACTTCTTGGTAGCTGCTTCCTTCTCTCCCACACTTGACTCTCTGATCTTGCTGGTGAGGAAGAAGGCAGCCTTTAGTCAGTCCAGCCTGTCTCGGCAGGTGGCTTCTCTACTACAGCCATCTGTGTGCTGTACCACAGCCAGCCCATCTTCTTCTTCACTGATGCATATGACTTTTATTTTGAACCCAGATCCTCGGGAGTTAGATGTAATTGTTCACTGACTGGCGGGCCTGGAGCACAAGCAGAGCTTCCAGGTTCCCATTCAGCTCAATCCACGTGCTCATGGTGGACACCCACAGTCACCACCCTGGCAAGAGTCTGCTCCATAGCCTACAGACGAAATCCCTGCATCCCCATCACCTCCTGAACAGGACTTTATTACAGTTCAGCATGCAGCAAGCCTGAGGCCACCCTTACAATCAGCAGGGGGAAAACAGGAGCTGGAAGCTGCACATGTAAAGTAGTGGGACTCTGATAACAGACTGGATTACACGCTTTGACAAGTAGGGGAAAAATAGATACTGAAACAGAAGAGAGGAGGAGACCAGTAAATCATATTAAAGGAAGAGAAGATACATTCACTCTTCATATGCAGCTTGCCCAAACTAATCAACATTTTTCTCTTAATTTGTATTTATTTTGCAAAAATCCATTTTATTCTCATCTGATCTAAATTACTAAAGAATAAGCAGCTTGGGTTTTAGTACATGGACTGATAAATAGTTCCTTTGGTCTTCAGCAGTCTGCACTATCATATAGAAATGACTGAAGTCTCCCAGCCTTCAAAGATTCATCTTCATTTCTGAGATTGCCACGCAGTGATTCCTGACTCGTCTCCAGCGGTGTTACGAAGCTGGTCAGAGCAGCTTGGCAAACGGCCCTGCACCAAGCTCGGTTCCTGCCTACACCCGAGCTTGTATCTTGCGATATTGAGAAGCACGAGTGCTGCACTGCAGACAGCCCTAATATAGCATTTCTCAAGCTACAAGGAAGGGCCTTGAGAGGCTCCTAAGGGCCAGGAGGAGAGCCAGAGAAAGGTTCAAGCAAATGTTCCATTCAGAAACCTGCGGCAGCTACAACTGGGAGAGAGGGACTGAACAGAGGGAGTACCTGAGTTCACTTGCAAGGTGAGCACTGACCAAATCTTGTAAAAATCTGTGTTTCATGTGAAGTTTTCCTTTTCCGCAAGGAAGAAGGGTTTGCACTCTACAGGTGTGCACCCCTGAAGCCATTTTTCTAGGAGTAATTTTTAATTTTAGTCCTGCTGAAGCCTGGCTGATTTGATTCGTTTCCCCACAAATGTATTGATGTGTTGTTATTCCAGTCGCGTGAGGCCCAGTATCAGCAAGTCTGTGCATTTGGGCCAGGTTCGCAATGAGGTGGGAGGCAAAACTCACGCAGCTAGCTCCACGCTAGCTAACCGCAACGTAAACCACACGCCTGTCCCTTGCTCAGGTGGCCTCCTCCTAGCTCCAGGTCCACAATATCTGTGATCTCCTGCACTGCAGGTTCTCTCGGTGACCGAGCACAAGCAGGTCAGTGGAGGTCCCTCAGATGAAGATGGCTGAAGTCCTGAGGAATTTCTTTGTCACTCAGTAGGGTCGAACAGACTGTCATCTGCCCCTGGAGGACATTTTCAGATTTCTCTCCTGTATTTTCTCATTTGTTTTCTCAAGGTCTTTGTGACTCCTAACGTCTCCAATCAACAGGCAAATACCCAGAGCAAAATCTTTTTACACAGTCTATAGCTCTTCTGCCTAATTCTTCCATGGCCTTACCATAAAGACAAAGTTAATAAAATAAACTTCTCTTTCTTCCTCCAGCCGAATTGCTAGATTTCTTTCCTCTTTAACACTGTATAATATACCCTTGATTTTCAGCCTCACTAAACTTGGAGAATTTTTGTGTAGTACAATTATAAAGGTTGTTTTAGAGACGAAACACAGGCGTTTAACCTGTCAAAAACAAAGTTCAAGCCTGCAGCTTCCTGCATTTCTGCCACCAAAGGCAACAGACCTGATCCGCAGTTTTTTTACTCAAGGAAACCTTTCAAGTTTGAATGGGAATTTTGAGTAAACAAGGATTCATGGTGAAATATGGCTTCAAATCCCTGCTCTCCCATCCAAGGGCACAACAAATTGCTCTCACATTGGGAGTCTGGCAAAGATAAAGGGAAAGGAATCCTCCCCTCAGTCTGGCATCCCAGTGCTGCTAATGAGTTGTAAGGCTTACAGCAGCAGCCAAAGCACTTGTATACCCTCTAAAGGAGGCTGCTTCAGTGGGAGCAAAGCTAAAACAGAATTAAACACTGTCAAAAACACCATCTTTTATGTACACTGCTGAATATTAACTTAGTGTCAGGTCAACCAGCCACAACCTATTGCAGTTCACTCCCTCCGTCGAGGAAATCTCAATGACAATACTCAGTTGATGACAACGAACGATGGATCCGAGGGAGGCACATCCAGCACAGCGTAGTCTTCATTCCAGTCAGTTTTAGCAATTCTCCTCATTTTTAGACTTTTCACTACCGAATACCCTGTGTCACCAAATGAGCAGGTGGCATTTTTCAGGGCACAAGCTACGCCAGTTACAACGTCATTTATCTTGATCTAAAAGTGCAACACAACCAATGCTTATTCAGCTACGGGAGTCCCATTTCCTTTTCTGAACACCTCTCTTCCATTCGCATACACACTGTGGACATAATCTTTTTTCCGTACGTGCTAGAGTAGATTAGGATTCATTTAGAAGTGGTGAATTTGTAACAATCTAAAACTGGTGAACTCAAAACTGGACCTTGTATTTCTAGTGCTGATAGTTTTAGTTTGAAATGATTTAGCACTGAAATATTGCTGTCCAGCTTCACTTCTCCCAGTCACTCTTTATAATCAGATGATACAGTTAACAAATGCCCTGGTTTATTATGGAGTCAGTTGCTGCAATCGCCATGTATTCACCATCTCTGGTGTCTCTATGTGTTGTCTTACAGTATCACATTTTACTATTAACAACAGGCTATGTAATGAAACCAGAAACTCACAGAAGAAAACATCAACATAAATAAGCTGTAGGGCAAACGGAGAGAGAGGGAAAGCAGTTATGAAAATGCCCTAAAAGCCTGTTTTATAAAGAGAGCATGCAAATATTATCTCTAATACACCTGAAGATAATTGCATTTAAAATTTCCTGCCCTGTTGGGCTGCTGAGGAGACAAACACCCTTGAGCTTCAGGGTTCATGTAGTCTAGTCACAAACACCAACCCAAGCTTTAATTTAAAAAGAGTGAGAGAGAGAGAGGAAGAGCAGGAGACAGGAGAAGCAGCAGATAATAAGGGAATATTTGGCACACGTACTAAGTTTGAAGTCAAAGCTTCAGTCATGGCAGACCTGCCATCAAATTGCTGGGGGAACATAACAAAAGAGCTGTCCAGCTGGAGAAATTAAGTACATCTAACACAAGAAACAGGGCAGGTAGTGATGATGGAGCATTGGTTTTGTCCCAAGTTAAATTTGACAGTGGATAGCATTCAGAAAGAGGGAATAGCTCAATTAAAGCAGGGAGGAAGGGAATCACCTCAGAAATGGCAAGACATGCACTGTCAATCTACATGTCATGAACTAGAAAACAATGAAGAAATATTCCATTTTCCACATGGTCTGGATGTGTTTCTACTACACAAAATAAGGTACACTGTGCACACTGCTGATGCCAAGACCCATGCAAAAGCCTCTATTATGATTTCCATCAACTAATGACCTATTTTTCCTGCAATAGTATATTCACAATGTTACAAACAAAAGCATCTCCTGCTGCTTTGACAATGCTCATCAGACTCAAACTTCTTGTTCTTGCTATCTCCTGAACCCTACCCAGCTCATTTCCCACCTACCAAGTGGCTCTGCATCTTTCTACTCCCTGCCAATCTCTCGTCTCTCCTCTACTACTCACTTCTCTCCCTGCCGCCACCTCTCTTTACCTTTTCCCATGAAACCCTCTATCTTCACAACACCATTCATCATCCAGCTCCACTCTTTTTCCAGTATCCTCTCGTTAACACCTTCCTACAATAGACACAGCAAGCCTAATTTTGGTTTTCAGAGAAAATTTTGTAATGATGAGCAAAGCTCTCTAATGCTTTGTGCATGTAGCTCAACTTCAAAAGTGCCCCAAAATTTCCAAATTCTCTTCTTCAAAGTCATGAAAAAGAAACCTCACCACAAGACAGGCAAATGAGCATGAAATCTAGTGTCCTTCACGGAGTTTGTTGTCTTTCCAACATATTTGGTTACACAGACTGGATGCATTTCAGAAAAATGACAGTCTTATTAATGCAAATAGTGTATAGTTGGTGCTAAACATATAAAAGTGAGTTAATATTTAAAATGACAGTAGTAGTTACACACATTTAGGGAATTGGCTATCGCAATCATGAATGAAATATGGCAGCCTCATACTTCATGCCAGCAAGAGCACTCAAGGAAAAGCTATTGTATGAAACTACTAGTAGAGACTTCTAATGATTACTAAACTAGTCAGGAAACCCAGAGCTTGAAGCAGAGGTGACCCATCAGAGTCCTGTCGCTTCCAGAGCTACAGCAACACACACTGAGCCCCTTCAATTTTCCAGTTCCCAAGTCCACACAAAAGTCACTGAATGAAATCTGCCTGCACCATGGTGCAAAAACACATTGCCTCCTGCATGCCTGCAGTGGCAAAACACCAGGACCAAAAAAAAAAAAACCAAACCACCAAAAAACCACCATCACCTCACACTGCAAACTTTCCTCTTCAGTTGCCTTATCTTGGTATTTGAATGAGAACTTTATACACACAGTAGCACTAGTATGGTAATACAGAAAATTAAAAACTCTGCGCCACAGACCCTTATAACATTAGGGACATAAACAGGATCGAGCCACTTTTGTAGGTACCTTCAGGACAAAACTCTTTTCAGACAAGAAGAATTATTTTTCCATTAAGTACATGTACTTAAAGATAAGAGCAGGCAATGCAAATTAAAGTCTCTGCCATACCATGATGGGAGCAGCCTTCTCTTCACACACTCCTCCTCTCCCTGGTCCCCCAGCAGAGGCAGCCTAAGCTGTGCTGGGTCCCTGGGGCAGGACGTATCTCCTACACTGCGAGACAATGCAGGTGATCAGGGAGTAAAGCAAAAGCATGGTCCTGCCATCCCCGTCACAGAGCTGAAGCCCGTACGAATTCAGACCACGACCAGACCTCATTCGGTTCAGTCCCTGGGAATGAACGCTCCCACACACCACAAATCACACCATTTCCCAAACCCATTTCAAAGTTTATCCTCGTTCTAATTTAATTAATCAAAAAGATATCATCCTGGTGTGCCACAAAGGTAGCCAAGGAGGAGGCCAAAGCTGCCTTTTTCTTTTTCAGTCAAAGCTTATTTAAGAAAAAGAAAAGAGAGTTTAAGAATAATCATTGAGTTTCCCCCTCCTTCCAAATATTACTTTCCACTTTTAGATCACAGTGTGTCATCTGGATGAGCACCTTATCACTAGCCAACAGGGGGAATTCAGTGTTTGTATTTATATTTGCATTTATATGGCATTTTCATACACTGTATCTCAAACCACTGACAGAGCAATGAATCACAGACCTGGGGAGTGGTGAGTACATGCATCACGGCAGCAGTATCGCACAAGTGGTACAGCTGGAAACGCTGTGGGTGCTAATTAATCTTGGCTGCTACTAATTCACAGAGAGGAGAGCCTGGCCTGACAGATTTGGCTCTCCCTTACAGTTTGGAGGAGAGCTGAGAGAGACAGCGTTTAAAAAATTTGCTTTGGGAATGTCTGACATAGCATTTCATTCAGAGGATGGGACCGGCACAGTGCTTGCAGAAGACAGCATATGTTGTAAATGCTCAAATAAAATACCATAGCATACTGTCAGGTTCAAGTAAATTTTTCCTCTTATTTGGGCACACAAACAGAACACATCCGAACTATTTGGGAACTTAGAAGATCAGCTCATTTAGTATGAAGGCATTCTAAAACTTCACCGAGTATGTTCAGGAGGAAAGAAAAAACACCCACCACAACAGAAAAAACACACAAAAAACCACACCAAACCTATTCAGCTTTCAAAAGATACCAAAAAAAGAATGTGAAATTCAGTCTGCTCAAAGTCTGGCTCTGGCTATTCGCAAAACCTGGCTATGGCTTGGAAAAACAAAGAGATCAGACCAGAGCACGTGGTTCTCCTCCCTCTTTAATTCGAGATTCAGGGCTAGCCACGATGCCGATCCGAGACAGCAGCTAGGAGCAGCGAGACCTGTCAGGCTGCGGGGACCAGCCCAGGGATGGTGCAGCTAACGATGCAGCCGCTTAGGATGTGCACCTCAGCTGGCTTCCCACAGAACCGGGGACACTGCCAGGGTCACTGAAACTGCCCTGCGCTGCTGGCGGGGAGTAATCGCTGTATTTGTCAGAAAGTCGGGACTCCCACCGGACAGCCCCTTCTATGCGACTGAGAGGAGTGGGAGTGTCTCCTACCAGCCTTCTTCTGTGCCTCATGCAAAAAGTTGCCGCATCAGGGCCACCAAGAGTTCCTGCTTCTCATTCCTCATCAGCCCTCTCACTCTGGCCCCCTCACACCAGCAAACTCCGTTGTGCTGCCGAGGCTGCAGACTGCTCTGATTTATCGCTCTCATTACCAGCTCATTTTTTAAATTTCCCTTCATTTTAATGCAGAACTTTTCTCTGGAACCTGAGTTGTAATAAGTAAAAAGCAGTAATAAGTACGAAAACAGGGCGCAGTGGCTGGCAAGAAGTGACCGCTTCACCAAAGGGAGAAAAATGCGAAGGCAACCCCTCGGGTTCTGCATTAAAATGAAGGGAAATTTAAAAATGAGCTGGTAATGAACAGAGGGGCTAATGATGAGCAACCACAAGCAGAGCGACCTGCCCAGAGAGGCCTGCAGACACGCACGATGGGTGCTAGCACTCACAAGAGGATCAGCAAGAAGCAGCACTGCAGAAGGGTGGTGGGAAGTGCCGTACAACGCCTGCATAACCCCTGCAGCCCCCGCCCTGCCTCAGGTGCGGTCAGAGGAATGACAGGGACGTAACATTAAATGGGAGAGGCGAGTTTCTCTATAGAAATGGCACATTTCCAGCAGGATTGTCTTTGAGGTAAGTGTAAAGCAGACGAAACTTCAAGCAATTCTCAGAGGTGTATCAGAGGACTTGCTATGGACTTACCATAAGCATGGAAAAATAGCAAATATCACTCTCTCTTCATTTTACCACTGACAAACATATTGTTTGGAACAGAATGAATGCAAATGTAAACCTGAAAAGTCAGGGGAACAGAAACATGTTCTTTTCTGAATGGATGGTACGTTGAAGTTCCTGAACACGGCACTCCCAGGCTATTATTCAAACGCACTGCCAGTAAAAGGGTGCATGATGCTTGTTCTTTATGGATTGCTTTCTGTAAGTTCAGCGCTTAAGAAAGGAGTGTTTTTCTACACCAGGCATGAATGCATAGGCTTATACCTCGATCATCACAATTCAGCTGTACTGTGGCGTAATTGATAATTTAACTTCTCTTACCTTGCCCTGGCAGATTCTGGAGTCATTCCGTTTCTGTAATGAGTGTGTTCAAAGTTTTTACGTCACAAATTAAAGGTTCTCAACAACCCCTCTTGGTTATGAAAAAGAAAGAATAAAGTCTATCTGCTTGCTGTTTCAATAATGCTAACAGAATGAGAACCAGCAGCAACAAGGTACTGCTGTAAATCTCTGAAGACACAGAGGCAGATCAGGAAGAAGTTTCCATTTTCCCCAAACGACGCTTCTACTTCATCACTGCAAGACACAGTTCAAGGCAGCCATCATGGGCTATAGGCGTAACACAGCTCCTCCAGTTATGAAAACAGAGTTAGAAAGAAAGATGCAAAACACAGGTCCTGAGTCTAGTTCTGCTTTCAGTATAGTTTTTAAAGATAAGCAATATATTTGGTATTCATCCTGCTGCAACAAAAAAGAAATTACAGTTTACAAGACAGGCCACGTAAAATTATGCTAAATTAAAATACAGGAGCACCTAATCTGATGTAATTTTGCAGTTATTAAGTACTTACTGAACTCTCAGGACCAAGAGATTTTTCGCATTGCATAAAGGATACAGTATTCCTGTATTTAGTGAAATGAATGCTCAGTAAATAGCAAGTTTACTCCTGACCTTCCTTGCCACTAGATGCTTGGTTAGCAGCCATTTAGGGACGCTTGACTACTAACCAGTTCGTCTCAGTGTTCAGCCCTCGATAGCTCAGATTGCCTGGCATTTCTCAGCTGCTCTGCATTGATGTGTGCTTGTAAAATGGCTGAGAAATCATGTGGACCCAGCTCATATGATCAAAGTTAAAGGCTGCTACTGAAAAGCAAACTAAAGTACAAACTCTGGTTCTTTGTGATCATGCTCTGCATTTCCCAGTCCTTAATTATTGCCAATTAAAATTAATTCTTTAAGATTCCCAGCCCAGAAATCCCACGTTCCCTGACATGTCAGGTTGCGGTTCTGTTCACAGACAGAGACAATTCCTCCAGAAAGCCCAGTCTGACACAATCAAATACATCTTGTCAAAGTCCACCTAATCACAACCCTGCACTTAATCACATCAGCTCTATCAGCTAACCAGACAGCATTACATTTGGGGATTCTTGGAAAGTTCAATACAACCTAGTATTCAAATAACCCAGATCACAGCTTGTTCCTCAACTTGATGCTCCTTTCTACAAATATGTCATTATTCATTGAAAAATGGTGTCATAATTTGACATACAAAGTTCCTGAGAACTCACATACATTCTGTACGTTGCCTAGATAGAGATCAAAGGCTTGGGTTAAAACTTCTGTCTGCAGTCTGGATATGGCTCGAGAAGCACCACAGTGTTATTAAGACAGATCGGGGAATGTATCTGGTTTTCTGATACTAGTTTTTGGACACGTCACTTAAAAATAGGACCCCAGATTTTAGCCACCCATGCATAATAACAATAAATGCCTCTCCACCTTTGAGAACATGACTTACAAAGCATCTTGATTAGATTTATTAACTAAAATTATGGACCTAATTATTTATTTTGTTTGGACAGGATCTAAGAGTTAAGTATTACTGTCAATTGTTGAAGTTGTTTTCAGGACAGAAGGCAGATCAAACGCGAGGCTAATCAAAGCTCAGACTATCATCACCCTTTCTTCTACAAACATCACTCAATCCAAGCTTCCACAGTGCCGCACCATTCAGAGTCACCTTGACCCAAATGTTATTATAGCTGCATTGTAAAGTATTACTCCATTTCCCTGGTTTTCAGAGGTATGAATGAGTGGAAGATACTTTCCATTAAAAATTTAAACCAGGTGGAATGTCATGGCTGGGAGATGAAAGTAAGGTTGCTCAGAAAGGAACTAGAGCAGATGGGAGAACTCTCTTCACAGGCATGCCTGCATCCTGCAGGGAGGTGTAAGCAATACCATGCCACAGCACTGCTTTATTTACAGATCACAGGGTTACTTTTGAAGGAGAGGAAGCCGAGAATCTCTGTAGCCTCTCAGCGGGAGTCTCTTGAGCCAGCCCGAGGTGTTTTACAGCTCAGAGAGCCGTGTAAAGGCAATCCCCACCGAGTTCAGCGGACACCGAGGGCTGCACACTTTGGGGCTAACAACCGTTTCTAGCCCCAGCCCCAGCTGCCGCCCTGCTTCCCAGTCAGTGAGAGCACTGTAAATCTCCAAACATTAATGAAATCAGTGTGGGTTTTGCTGGCTTTACTGATGAGCAGCACTTTAACGCCTGCTTCCCAGTCGTCCTGCTGACCAATCAGCAAAACACATGACAGGCAAGCCCTCAGATGCTCTCATTAAAAACTTCCTACGATTTTAACAATGTTTAATGGAGAAAATAGTTTTAAAATATCCAGCTATTTTCACTTCATTCTAACCTTCAAAGCTTGCATGCCTTCAAAGAGAATTTCCACTTCTTCTGAGGATTACTATTAAACCAAGTATTATTAAATAATATTAAATCAGTTCATTTGCAAAGAAAATAATTAAAGTCACACTAGGTATAAGAAGAGGAGGATGAGTGATCTGACCTTTTAATTAAATGATTAACAATAGTCAGCAACAACATGGTGAAATGACAAAGGAAAAGTGACCTTTTTATGTCTTCACTAAGAATGGAAACCGGGCACCATCAGCATTTAAATCTTTTCAAATCCTAAGTTACAGAACCACTCACCTCAGATCCTTCATAAAAACAACCTTCCCAGTTCAGCAATACTCCAACATGTACAGTATATATATATGGAACACATACTGTGCTCAGGGCACGGAAAAATAGCTATTCTCAAAAGTGACCAAAAGAAAAAAGGTCAGTCTGTCACATTTTGCTAGTATTTGTCTTAAAGCCTATTAAATGTATTACTCTGAAACAGATTTACTCTGCATCAGTGACACTCTGTCAAAGCCATTATGAAACTAAGTGACCAAAGCATTTGAATATATACTGGACTACTCAGTGAAGCAATGAATACTTAACACTGGAAGTGAAAGACAGGTTGTAGGGCTTTCTTGCTAAGTTGTTACTCCAGAGTTATAAAAATAAAGGCAGAAATAAAAAAAAAGGGGGGGCGGGGGTCAGTACATAAAGAAAATAAAAGCTGGTTTAGACAAAGAAAGTAAAATGTGGTTTTTTTAAAGACTTCTCTAACTTTCTCTATTTTGAAGTATAGCCTTCAAATTGAATTAATTCCAGCTAGAACAATAGGTTAAGGTCTTCACGTTATCTTAACCCAAGGAATTTACAGGTTCTGAGTGTTTACACCCTGAGTGGAGCAGAGAGAAAAGAAAATTGAAACGTACAGATTGTTTTTGTGGTTTTGTGGGTTATTCCTTAAATAAATTGTATAAACTTCAAGCACACAATGACACCCCAGTATCTGCGGTAGCTGTATAGCAAATAGCTCTGAAATGTATACTACCAAATATATAGGCTTCTTCTCACTTTGCTTGTAAAGCAAGTAGGTGGCAAGAGCATATCACAAGGCGAGCTGCATTTTATACAGATCCTCTGATCCAGTCATACTCTAAGTAGCACATCTAATCTAATACCTGGAATTTTGTTTTACTCAGTTTTCTATGACTGAATAAGTCCAAGACTGTAAGTTCTGGCAGTATTTTTGGACACCCACACAGTTCTAAAAGAAGCCTGAACCATACTTCTATTTTCTTTTATAATACCCAGTCCTTCAGCTAAGATCAAGGGCAGTATCAGTTCAGTACCTGAGGTAGCTTCTCCCAGGCAACTATGCTCTGCCTAGAAGATTAGCGGACTCAATGACACTGAAACTTTTCCATCGCCTCTTCTTAACATCCAAGTCACTAAAATGCATGGCCTTGTCATGGATCAGCTGGAACTTTAAACCTTTGTATTGTGCCAGCTTTTAGCTGCACATGGTTTGCACTCCAATGTTTATTTTGATCATCTGTTTTGCCACTCTTTATCACATAACAGTGATATATACACCTTCCCAAGAATGAATACCAGTAACATAACTACAGTAAGCAATATGCACATCTGTATTTTCATAATACCTCATAGGCTGCATTTCATGGTTTGTTTGCTTATCCATTTTTCTGCCACCACAGAAGAAACATCTGCTTCATTAGAATAATTTCAAATGTAGGAAAACATATACAGGAAAAAAGACCTGTTTCGTTTTTATTTCATTTAAACCATATTCTTAGATGTCTGCAGCATATACTCAGTTGTACGTCTTCACAATAAAATCCATCTGAACACAAAAGTGAAATGAACTGTACAGCAGTTCCATATCAAAAGAAATGAGTAAAAGCTCTACTTCGCTAGCTCTGCTATGTCTGACTTTGAGTCTGATTTCCACTGCATGAATGTACAGCCACACTGCATCGATATAGCATTTTCAACTAGCGTAACATCTAATTCATTGATATTTTGCACTTTTGTAGCTATTTCCATCTGGAGACAAAATTGGCTCAAAAATACAAACTATATAGCTAAAAATGCAAAAAGCCTGAGGAAATCTCTGAAGAGTTCAACACTGCAGCATCAGACACATGATACATCTCTAAGTGAGCTCACGTTAAGACATTTTGCTCCTCAAGTGTTAAACTCCTTGGACAGTTTAAAAAAAAATATCTATAGTTTTTCACTATCTTAAGAGTAATTTCCAATGTGATGCTTTGAGAATTGGACCAAGATGACAGCTGCTTGCCAGTGCCAACAAGTTATTGGCTTTTGTGGATTTTATTGACCTCTGCAACAATAACGCACAAAAAGGAAAGAAATGAGTAAGTTAATTTATTTTCTAACTTATCAGGTTTTTGTTATCTAACCCTGAAGTGAAAGAAATCATATGCACTTTCCCACATTTGTTTCTCATCTTTGCAAATCCCAGTGGCTCCACAGTCTCAAATGTGAGATAATCTGCAGATCAATGAGGGCGGATGTAAAACTCTTGCTAAGCCATGTTTTCCCAGCTGGGGGTAAATTCACTTGCCTGTATGTAAAATTTCCTAATTAGAAATGTCAAGTCGCTGTTAAAAGCTTCCAGAAATTGATGCTGAGCTCTACAAAAAGTTAACTATTCCATATCTGGGTTTTCTCTGACTGGTCAGGGGAAACTTTCCCACATTCTTCATAATTAGGGCTATACTAGTAGAAGAATCCCGTACCTCCAACGTGCTGTAACTACAGTGTAAAATGCACCCTCTTTGCCTTGCAGGGTTAGACTGATCAATGAATACCTGCTGGCCTAGGGCCCCTTGCTTATGGGAAGCCCTGATGGAAGCTTAATGAATATTAACACTTAAACTGACTGCCCTTTAAAATTTGACTAGATGGGAGTTTCTACCCAACAGCCATAACAACAGCCCTTTGCACCCCACGTGGGATGTGCCCCTGGAGGGTCAGAGCTCTGGTACTCACTCAGGCTGTGGGTGTCCATGGAGGGTAGCTGCTCACATCCCAGAGACTCACCAACCAGAGCCGGAGTCCAGTTTAAAGAGAGCAATTAGGAAAACCTTTGATTACCAGCCCACTCATATAACCTGCAATATTGCGCAGCTCTGATGGGAGCAAGGGAGTCCAAACAACATAACCTGCAGGTTATACAAATGACAATGACAATCCAGTGGTTTCTTGGTGCGTATTTTTCTGTCCCTACCGTTGGAGATACATCTATTGAAATTCTGATTTCAGTGTGAGACTGGTAAAGGTAATATAACATACTCAAAATGAATAACCTGTCCTCCAATTATGATGGAATTTTCATCACTATAACATAGTTATGCTCTGGATGGGTCTTCGCAATGCTACCGTATTTCCCAGCTCTCTCTATAATCTGAAGACATTTTCGAATAAGGGAACAGTTACAAGTAGTAACAACTTTCCAGTGTTCAAACTCTCTTACTGTTCAGAATGATTTAGCAAAATTGCAGAATGTTGATACTGGGGGGAGGCAGGGTAGAAGGGGGAAGAATGGCTTTAAAGATTTGCACAGAGTCCCAAATATGCATCCCAATTGAGCCTGCTTATGTATGTACAAACCATGAACATTCATTGAAGTGGAAGCGATAGCAAAGCCTAAAAACATGAACGTGGTATAACACCAGAATCAAGGCCATGGCATTCATGTTACCCTCACTTTAACTAAGGAGTTATGGTCACGATAAAACCTGATGCTTGGAATCTGAAATTTAAAACGCCTTTGAATCAGTAGAGACAAATTCAAGAGACGATAGGCATATTCAGCTTGTTCAAAGAAAAAGCACATTTGTATTTGTGTTCTCAGTTAAAGATGAAAAGAAATAGGATTAAGAAGAAAGAAAATGTTAACAAACCCCTATCAAGGTGTTCAGTCAGATATTTTCTGAACTACAATTTAGAAAGTGGAACCTGTTAATCCAAGCTGATCTTGAAACTGCCATCAACATTTGGCTTAATTGTAACAAAATACTCTGCAGTTTAGACAGCTTCAGCTCTCTCTGGTAGACATCCCTGGCAAAAGAAAGCTCAGAAACCACAGCCAGCCCCCTCCCATGCTGCTGCCAGCCTCACTCTTAACACCCAAGAAATACAGCGAGAAGCCTTATCTCTGCCTGTTTATCCAAAGTACTGACATTTCCCCAAACAAAATAATGCCCGAAGTCACCTGGACTTTTTTTGTGTAGCTGAGCTTTCACAAACAGCATCAGTAATTGTCCTCCCTGCTTACGCTGATATCTATGAAATAACCTGTGTTTCACTCCCACTTGCAGAGCTCCAGTTATTGCTATGATTAGGTGGTGAGTAAGTACAGGGCTTCAGGCCTCGAGTGCTATTCTCTGCTTATGAACAATCAAACAACTGTACTGTGTTCTTCACACAATGGCTGGAAAGCTTAAACCCGTGCTCATTCTTTCTCTCCCCATAAGAAATAAAAATTATGGAAAGGAAAAAAAAAAAAGAGTAAGCAGATTTTTTTTTCATTCACACTTTAAGTGAAATAACAGGCTAAAATGTGATGTCTCTACCACAGTGTGAAATGGCTTTCAAATAATGGGAAGACATGAAAGTGGCTGCCACAAATGATAAGTAAAATGTTTCCCAGGAAGACAGCAGTTTCATTACAGGAAGCACAAAATAAACAAAAAATGAAAAAAATGAAAACCTAATACATTTGGACTGTAAACAGGGGTTCAAAGGATTGTTCAAAAGCTCACCATTTGACTCCAGTGCTCACACATAACAAATATCCTTCTGCTCTGTTTCATACTACCTGTGCATAATAGCCATGTAGTGGGTTTCAAAGACAAGTAACAGAATAATTGAAAAAGGAAATCAAATGGGTTATCTTGGCAGTGAAATTTCCATTTAAGAAAAGGCTACTAAAACCCGGTTAACCTGCCCTTAAAAGAATACAAGTTAGCTGGGCTCTAGTGACAGTAACCAAGATTAAGGGAGAGCCTTCTTTTTGCACCATGATAAGAGCAGGCTATAGTTACAGCAGAAAAATAGAAGTGCAAGGAAGTATTTCTTCACACAGTGTACGATCAGCGTGAGGCACTCACAGCGCAGGGCACGGTCACCCATGGGAAAGGGAAGAGGTGATGGCTAATGGTCCCCTCAACAACATTTGCAGGAGAAGCAGGTAATCACGTATCGGCTCTGCGTGATGGAGATCACCACAGAGCTGGAGGATAAAATCCCCCCAAGAACACAACCTCTGAAGCACCAGGATCAGACGTCTGCCAAAGATGTGTATTGATGGTGATATTGTTTGTGTCATTCCTCGTGATTAGACTACTGCATGTCTAAGGTGGTGGGTTTTTTCCCTTCAATAGGATCTTCGGCCAATCCCAAACCCCAGATAATCAGAACAGAAAAGGCTTTGCGCTGAGAATTAAAGAGCTGTTGAGTTCAGGAAATGATACATTTGCCTGCAAGGGATAAAACATTTCAGAGCAGGATGGAATCACAGCTTCACCCTTCTCCTCGCTGGGGGGTGGAGTGCCTGCAAGCCCTTCACTCCCGCCTAGCACACGGCCAAAGGGCCCCGCAGCCTTGGCCACGCCGCCCAGCACAGCCCCAGCAACCGGCGGCTGCTGCGCCAGCCGGTGGAAAGCCCAGCAGATGTTCAGCCTTTTTGGGCACTTGGAGTTTAAAATGCCGGTTGGCTCCAGCAGAATGAAGTCGGCATGTCGCAGAGAGCTGCTTGGTGCTGGAAACAGTATGTTGCTGTGACCGGTGGCTGAAAGAGCTACCAGGGCCATCCCGCTGCAGAAACGCTAACAGATTTGACTATTAGACTCCTGAGTGTCTCTGCTGGCACGAAGCCGTCTGTAACAGGCATCAAAACTGTTAGTCACTGTCATGGGGAGCCTGATGCAATTAGCTGGTGAGTGAACACATGTACAGCGCTGGAGAGGGTTAGGTAAATAGAGAGAGGAAGCGAGTGAGCACAGTAAACCCAAAGCTCTAATCAGCGATGGCTAAGGACGCATCGACTTCACCCTACCCAATTTTCAAGATTACCTTTGACAAGAAATCCAAGGTTAGCCAAAAATTTAGTAACCTCTGGTTGTTTGCCGTTTCACTGTTTGAAATCAGTTGAAACGAATGAAAGACACTTAACACCAGTATCACTAAGCCAAAAAGAGACTAATAAAAAAAATTATTCTTTCCTCTCCTTCATCTCAAACCCAAATTCTCTCATATTCTTTCAGATACCTGTTAAAATTAGCCATGACCTATTGAGGTGAGTCATTGTGACATACAAGAGAAAATGCCACATTGTCAAAAAGTAGCTCTGAAAAGTGCTTAAACTCAGGAGAAAATTGCAATTTGGGAAACTAATTCTCATTTCTCGCTGACTGCAGTTTTCACAGATTTTAATTAGATATCTATCATTCTCATAATCACTACTGTAATTACAGAGACTTATGAAATGCTGGAAGTGGTTCTTTGTTATTCAAAGTTAAAAGAAAAAAAAAGACAGATTTTTAGAAACCTCAAGTTTCTGTACGGACTGAAACCATTTGCTATTTTTGACCACGGGAATTGCTGACCCAAACTCAGTTGTGATTGACTTGCATCTGTACAAATCAAGATGTGGGCTGGAATTTTGCTATTGCAAGAATTAATCCGACGCAATGAACGCTTCCCCCAAAATATACACCCCGACGATTTACCTGCAGGTACACATTGCAGTTACTTTCCATCACTAAAATACTGATAGTGAATATATAGCAGACAGTAGAAGATAACACTGACCACAATCATATTCACTAAACACCATTAAATTCAAGAGGAGAAAAGATGCAAATGTGAGTGGGATTTTGTCCTCTCCGCTAAAATAACTCATTTCGATTGGATTTAATAGCAAACAGAAAAGAAACTCATTGACAAGAGATATGCCTACTTATCTCACCTTGACCACCAGACTGGATGAAAAATCAGCCTCAGTTGGCAGCGTACCGCAACACATACTCCACGTGTCCAGCAACAGTGCGGACACATCCTTATTTGACCTAAATCCATCCTCTGGAAGGAAACCATACTAGCAGCTTCATGTAGAAGTACAGAATGAGTATTCTTGTTAAATGCTTTAACTAATGGGCATTAATGAATGTAGCCTGCCTTCCTACCATCACACAGACATGGAGAGCACTTTGCAAAATAGTACAACAGGCCCTTTAAACTGCAAAGGGAACTTTACATTTTAAGGCAAAAAAATAGCTGGTCATTCTGGGAATATGAAAGTGGCACAGCTTTTTTTATTTTGACATAACTATTGTGCTATAAAACAGAATAACAGCTCTAAGTTAAATAATGAAGGTCCTTTGAAGGGTCCACATCTTTTGCTTTTCTTCTGAAAAAAATTTTAAGAATTTTAAATCATATACCCGACTATTAATTAGAAACTGAAAATCGGCCTCAGGGAGTCAAAACTTCCAGGATCACTATTTCATTAATTTTGATTTGTTTCTCGCAAATGGATCTCTAGGAAAAATTTTGACTTGCTGCCATGACATTCCATACCAGCCATTTACTCTCCAAATCAGTATGTCACAAGGCAGAGTTATGCCATATTCTTTTTTCCCTTTACCCACGCAGCTCAGGAGTCACCAGAGGTTGTTTCTCCCCTTTCATCAAAACTGTAAAGATTCAATTTGGTGACCTAAACAGAAAAATGAACGTATTCCAGAACAAGGACTTAGTCACTCTCACGTATTAATTCCTCCAACAGGAAGCTTATTCCAATGCCAAATGCAAGTCTGAGTTTTATTCACCGCTGGACAAACCCAGTGCAATGTGTCTTTCCAGCCTGAAATCCAACCTCCTGTAGTGGATTATCATCACTACGTATTACTTGTTGCTTTGAGACGCCTTGGTTATTAAACGGCCCACAGCTCCTGCTGTGGCAACTGTTAGAGCAGGGATCCCTCACGCACGCAGACCTTACTGTCTAGGAGATAAGATTATCTTCCTATTTATGAAAATGTGAATAATTCTGAATATAATTATCCTAATAAACAAAGACTATAAAATATTAAAATATCAGAAATTTTCAGGTGTGAGGCACTATTGTGGAAGTTATTACAGCTGCAACTTGGTATGAATACTGCTTTTGGAAATAACACACTTACTTCATTTGATTCTGTGCTGGGAAAAATGAGGAGCTCCCACAGTCCAAAAACATTTATTTGTTTGTGTCCTTCAGCCATCTGAGCTTTGGGGATACATGTTGAAGACCTGAGGTCAATATTAAATATCGTCTAGGTCAACTGTACAAGTCCAACATTGTGCCTGAAAAGAGAAAACAAACAAATGTTTTCCTTCTAGCAGCCTCTGGGCTTTTATTTTTATTCCCTTTTCTAAGGGAGCAAGATTAAGCAGATTTTATTTATTAAGTTTTTAAATTAAATATTTGTGGAGCAAAATATTATTTAACATCGATTTCATAATAATTCTTTTGAGATTATGCATTAGAAAAGAAACATTATCCACATTTATGCTTTAACCAGAGTTCTGTTGCTGATGCTTCCTCTAAACAAATGCATATTTTGGCTGTAGTTTTCTATATTCTTACTTTTGTCTGGCACTGTGCTGTGGAGCAAATAGATTGCGAGATGCAGCAATACACATAACCTTTAGCTTAGCTGTTATCACAAGGAAAACAGTTACTGTTGCTATGGTGGTTTGGTCAAACTGTCAGCCCATATCAACATTGTTAAAATTCACACTTGATAAAAAGATACCTTAAAAAAAAAAAGAGGGGGGAAAAGTAAAGCAAAATGCTCTACAGAAAGCAATCCAATTCTCACCTAATCTCTTTTAAAAATCTGTTGTGCTAATGCTAGCCTATATGCCCATCATTGAAATCATATAAGACTTCAAGTAAGGGTAAAGATAAGTGGAAAATAATGAAAACCAGAACATCTGTGTGTATCTTCTCTGATTACAGTGATGTTTATATTTTTATTTGCAAACCACCCAAAGGTATTTTCAAGGTCAGGAAGATACTGTCTGAAAAAATAATTTTTTAAAAAAAGAGATGATTTTCAAGTACATCTAAATTGCATTAAATCTCCATGCTATACGCTCTACAACCTGAGACTGATCCCATATGAGTCTATTATTTCTCAGCGTCTTGTTAGTCCTGCTTTGCACATAACCTTGTGAACTACTCATCTTTCCGAATAACTACGTTCAGCCCTAAAGGCGTACTGTCAACTTCTATGATTAGACTTGGAAATTTAAATTAAACTTTGTCTCGGGCACAGCTGTACACAGCAAGTGTTTAAAAGTATTCCTGCAAGGTAAATTTTTAGACAGTTCAACATTCTAAACAGTGAAATACGTGAGCCAAACCAAAATGAAACAGATCCCATAACAAACCCACTCACCTGAGCTCAGATACAAGCACAAAGTTCTTTTCATTCACAGATTTCACAGCAGTGGCGATGCCACCCCCCGCGAGGGCCAAAGAGCATTATATAAGGAACAAGGCTCCCATTAAGCATAAACACACTACAGACCACTAATACATACTGACAAGGTGCTTTTTGCTGCTCTCTTTCTTCCCCTGTCTGTTTTTCACAGAACCACTCAAAGCCAAACTCTGGTTGCTCGTCTCTGCTATAAGGATAGTGAAGGCACAGCACTGGGATCTGTCCTCCCCACAAACCCCTTCTGGTGCCCACCAGCTCCCCATGTTTTCGTCACATATTGTCTTTGCTTTTATGGTCCATGGTCTATAAAAAAACCTCAGCAGCCCTGATCCTGTTTGCTTGGAAACTCCGGAACCTCCCAGGTGCCATTTTGCACTTGTACCCATGAAGCTAATTACAGCAATTCACTGGGGGTATTTATCCTGCAGGTGTTATCCATCACCACCTCTACGAAACTGGGCCCTCACCATCTGAGACAGACTGCTTGCTGAAGGCAGACACTGGTGCTGCATTAGTAAATAGGACAAGAAACTTCTCTGCTTGGCAGAACTCTAAAAGATGAGAAACCGGTATGTTCATCTTCAGCGCTAGTCTTGTTTAACACCCAGCTAAACGCTGCTCACAAGGGACCCAGATCGTAATGACACCATGCAGTCCAGAGACCTCTGTAACGAACGTCATCAGCTTCTTGGTCTTCATCACGGTCCAAGTCTCCAGAGCACTTCTTTGTACTCACAAGTAATGTACTGACACGCTCTGCTCATCCAGCTACATCCGCAGCAAGGCACAGGAGGTTGCTAGAGGAGTCTATTTTCCCAAATATTCATTTGCTCTGCTGTCTTCAGGAAATAGGATGCCTGTTTCAGCCCTTCCAGGTATAATGGAGCCAATATTTTATCTGCTGGCTTCATGTGAAAGGGTGAGAAAGGTTGTTTTATTCCATCCTGAGGATAAGGCACAGAAACCGTGCATGCAGACCACTGATTTGTACCTATTGCTGCAGACAAACAAGTACACGTGTAAACAAAAGCAGGTTTATTTAAAAATGGTGACAAACTATGTTCTTTCTGGCATTTTAAGACAGTCCTCTCTCATTTTACATAACTAAAACTAGTAGTTTCTTTTAACGCTTTCCTAAAAATTCATCCCAAAACAGTGGCTTAGGTGCAGGTGGATCCCACATCAGAAGTGACAGCTATTGCTTTGCCTCCGCACATTACTGCAACCCAGACATCCAGCTCATAGGTGAATATAGGTTAACACATACCCCAGCAGGACTGAAACGCAAAAATGAGGCGATTATTAGAGAGTGGTGGAAAGCTACAGAGTACCACCTTGTCCTGGTAATGCATACACGCTGCTCAAGTACTCAGCATTTTGCTAGAGTCGTTCTCGGCTCCATCCTAAGGCTTCAGATTTTATCTTGGACAGGTCTCAATCTTGATTACTACAGCACGTAAATTGGCACTTGCACGTTTTGGAAAGCTAAGAGAAAAGCGGGATGCTGACAGTTAAAGATGTTTATAGTTTTTGAAGAAGTGAGGGGTGGGTCATAATAGGTTCTCTGGAAGCAATAACAGCACAGTATATTCAAGCATAAATAGAATAATCACTTATATCAGCAGGGTAGGCAAGGCTGCCATTTGCTCTGACATTAATGCGTTTATTGAGTCAGTGTTCCTGAACTCAGTATACTAATTTGTTTTTTATAGTGATTAGACCCCACTGGGAGAGAAGAAGAGAGAAGGTGTGAGACTGACCACCTATCTGATGAGCAGCATTCCCACCAATTCATTACAAGGCAGTTTGCAAATACATTCTTCCCTCTCTCACACAGTGTCAGTGCCACTTAACAACTCCGGAAAATCGAATGCAAAAGAAGAAATGCATCGGAGACGTGAAAGGAAGAAAGTCCAAGCAAATACCTATTTATAATGCTGTTGTAGATTGTGCTCAGACATATCCGTCAGGCAAAAGGATATGAACAAGCTTTTTGTTCTCAGTTCTCTCTTTCTCTCTGATATAAACTTGAGGCTCTACAGGAAAACAGAAAGCTACTTCAGCTCTCATCAAATCTCAAAACAATTTTCAGCTGGAAGAGAACTGTGTGTTGTGGAATACAACATAATAAAACGCAGGCAGGACATGTTTCTCAGCTTAAACTATCGCTCTAAGCCTGCCTGAGCTTTCTGTTAGACCTGCCAAACTGAGCTCTGCAAGTTTCCCTCCCAGCTTTTGCCAGTGCAGTGAACTCCCCTGGCAGGTAACTAGGTGTGTACGTCGGGAGGCAATCGGGCGGGGGGCGGAGGTGTCTGAGCACACTGCTATCCTTTGTGCACAGCCAGGAGCCAGCCAGGAATACTGCTGCAGCAAGAGGAGGGCAATAAATCAGGAAAAGACAACAATGTAAGAAATGGAAACATAAGAACAATTATCCTTCTGGGGCATTACATATTCAAACATGGAGGAGAAATGGCAAAAACTAAGTCAGCGCTAGTGTGTCACGGTATTAAAATTACTTCAGGTATCAGGGGATGAAGAGCAGAGAGGGGCACGAAGTTGGAGGGAAAAGCAGCTGAATCACAAGGGTAATTGTAGGCCCAGGGCGGATGGGGATGAGCTCTGAGCTGTCTGAACAGCACCGTACCATACACAGGTACAGTTACTGAAGAATGAAATGTTATTCATAAAAAACAGTTGGAGAACAAGGTGAATGGCCACCCCTGAACTTATTCAGGATCTTCTTCCAACTCTGTCTGAACATGTCGATTTTTAGGGGGGTTATTTACTGTAAACAAACAATAAACTTCTTCACAAGACATAGGCTAGGTGACTACGAGCTCCACTTTTTGCCGAGCTGGAAAATCAGTGCCATGGCTGTGTCAGGACTCTACAAATGGCTCTGCTCTCCCCGACGCGCCGCAGCAGGATGCAAGCAAGCTCTGCTCCTCCTTTAACTCCGCAGGGCATGAACTTGCTGTGGTCCAAAGCTGTGCGACTGCCCTGTGCCAGCCCCCAGGCAGGCTGCGCAGCTCCGGCGTGGTGCCATACTGACCAGAGCACCAGCTCGGGAGCAGGGCTGGCACAAGCTGGAGGCTACGAGCACCGCGCAGCACAGACCATCCCCAGCTCCTCTTGCTCACTGCATGCGTTGTTCTGGTTTTCACAGCCGGGGACACGCTCCAACCGCAGGAAAAGCGGCTGCGAGGCACCTTGCGGCACCGCGTCCCCCACCGGCATGGCAGCCGGCTGCGGTGAGCAGCAGGCAGCGACTGCCGCGGAGATCTTCAAGACAATTTTGACAAGATTTTGTCCTAAAACAGAACAGCTTATTTACTTCAACAACAGATGCTTTCTAGGCTATCCCCGAAAGCAAAGAAGTCATTAAACACACAGCCAACCCCTCAGTCCAAGGGCTGCTAACTGGTGGTGGTAGCACTGAGTTTTCTGTTTCCCTCCCACACTATTGCTTGTCATCACCACCCGTAGCTTTCCTTCTTGCCCACTTTTACCAGGAAATGTCAGCCCCATTCCATACAGTGTTAAAATGCAATCATTTCCATACAGGTTGACAAATCAAACCGACACAGACTGCAAGGGAAAATTTCACTCCCTCTGCAGTAACACGCGTGGGCCCACAGCCCCTCGAACCTCCTGCGTCTGTGACTAATCCACGCAGGGGCCCTTCTTCAGCTGAGAGCTGAAGTGCCAAGGGCTTCAGCAACACGTAACGGCAAATGTTAGATTGCAACAACTTGTTCAAGTTGGAAGAGCTTCTATCGATTCATGCGTAACATTTAAAAGAAAAGCCCTACTCGACTTCACCTGGCAGAGGATCAGCAGCGGCCAAGGCGCAGATGCAGACTAAGCCCACACACGGGAGAGGAACCTACCTGTCAGTTATGGCGACTTACGGATTTAGCTAACAGACTATGAAAGGCGTCGTGGACATATGCATTTCTAAATTTGGGAAGACACACATCTTTTGCTTCTTGTTTTGCTCATGATGCAGAAGACAGAAAAATCGCGATGTAAATGTAACACAGCCCATGCAACCCAGCATTTGGCTCGTCATGTCTATAAAGGCAATTTTTGCTAGATGCTTTTTACAGACACTAGGTCCAAAGGGTGAAAACTGAAGCAGAACTAAAGAACTGTTAACTAAGAGGGAATTTATCCACTGACTAACTTCTAAAGAGACAGCGACATTGTGAATTTTCCATCACATGGAGTATTTAAATGAATACCAGTATTTTTGTAAAGGATGTTTTTCCATTGCATGACGCTTATTTTGGTGTGGCTTCAAGAACACCGTACTTGGTAGGACAGCCCTACATGAAACCATACCCCTCAGATAGAACCGTACCCCTTCTACTGTGTAGCAGAATCAGACCAGATCATAAAGCAAAGATCGTAAGCCTTCAGTTTTTAAAGCATATGTCCCAAAAATGTAAAGTGAGAGAATTTGGGGTGACACGTAAACCCTTTTATCCAGAATAACTTCTCTGTCTCAACCTCTCATCTGACAGGACTAGTCGGAGTGCTTTGATTTTATTAAATCAGGATAGCAAGGGCCAGGAGAGACTCTGAATGAATTCTTAAGGCTGCTTCTGGTCAACACGCAAAGCAGATTTCAAGGAGACCTTCTGCTCAACCCTCCACAGCAGGAAGCTGAGATATGAGGTAGATACGTGCACAGACGGAAAAGAAAGTAGAAAGATTCCTACCACTCAGCCTTCCCCAGACTTCGACCTTCCTTCACACTTGCAAAAACAAAGAAGATAACCAGTGCAACCACCAGCTAGACCGAAAGTCCCGTAAGTAAAACTTGTGCATGGGAGATATCAAGCCTTCGCTAGACCTGGGCCTCTGTTTCTCTTCTGGTTTCTCAGCCACGGCGATGTGCAGCTGCATCTGTCATGAGGCATTACATTCTGTCAGCGATGTAATGCAATAACAGCTACAACTGGTTCTGGCACGTAAGAAAATGACAAATCAGTCTAGAGAATTTGAAGAGACAGTTTTCTGGAGGAACGCAGGTGCAGAAGCTGGGCTTTAACGAAAGTTCTTTCAAACGCAGGAAGTAAACAATAAAAAAGGCCATTTTACCCTAAGTAGATTTTGGAAAATAGGTTTTCTATCCAAATGTTTTGCTACAGCTGCAAGTCGCAGATTCAAAAACTGACAAACAAGATTTCTTTCAAACTCCAACACGAAGTGAATGGCAGACAGTGAAAGAGACTGAGAATTTCATACCCATTAGGATCCCACAACTTCATTTTAGTTAGCAATCAAGTGCAGACTATGAGAAATTGTCCACTCTGTACATCCCACTGAATCTTTTGCTCAAAGTCCAACCATTTCATGTGTTTGGAGTTGCATCCGCACCTAGAAATAAGCAGTTAACAAAGACCTGAGAGAGACTGCAAACATTTTAGCACGGACGCTACTCTACCTTTATACAGTCCTGATAAGAAAGGGCAATTCCCTTTGTTATCAGTCTATTATATTCTGTCTTCAGTGTCCTCTCTTGCTGGTATGAAAGGTTCTTGGTGCAGCAGTACAGGTACTAAATGATCCCACATACCCATTACCAAGGTTAAGAGATGTTTTCACCAGATCACACACCTTTTTCACTTCACTTTCTGTCTACAGCCATCCAACACATTGCCTCTTCCGACAAAATAATGGTTAAAAACAAAATGGTTAAAAACAAAGAGGAGGTTCTTGATGTTTTACCGTCATCCCACAGGCCACAGACTGAAAACTCCTCCTCACCCGACTCCCTGAAGCATCACACAGCCTCCTGCCTAATGCCACGATATATTCTTCAACAGTCTAGTCAAAGCTTCCCGGCCTGAAACTCGGGCTATGGGATCCTTCCAACGTACGAGTGACAGGAGCAGCCCCTCAGCTACGGCAGTGGAGAGGGGGGAGAAGGTTCTTCTCCTTTCATGCATGGGGTGGCCTTTGAGAGTCTCCCTTCCATCTGCACGCCTTCCACTGATACCAGTGGGAGTTAAGCATCAGGAGCAGGAAAATACAGAAATGTCAATGCTAAGATGAAAATTAAGAGCAAAATACTATTTTTCACGTTAAAAAATAAAAAAATAAAAAACAAAAAACCCCACAACCAAACAAGAACTGGCAGCAAAAGGTGCGTGCTGACTCCACCCCAGATACTTTAATGTATGATTTTTGTCTCTCCATGCAGACTAGTTCACTGATGTTTTGCCAGTATCAGAGATAATCTTTTGAAATCAAATTGTATGTGTACAATATGAATTATGCTTTTGGCTTACACTGAAGCAAAACTGCACATTTCACACTTTTTTTTTTTTTAAAGGAGAAGGAGAGAGAAAGAAAAAAAGTACAAAATTACACGTCAAAACCAACTTATCAGAGATGCAGGTAACTCCAGACATGAGGGACAACTTAACTGCAAGGGAGGATATGTATTATCAGATACATACATAACAGATTTTTTCTTCAAAAGTTACTACTGGCATGAAACTATTTTAGTATTTTCACAGGAATGTAATGTTGCTTGGAAATAACCTACCAGCACAGCACACTTACAGCTAACACAGGTGACCCACAAGCTTCTTCCAGTGACACATGGTTCAAACGTTCTCATGGTGTTTCCCCTGCAGGTAAGGCACTCAGCCCAGGAAACACAAGGATTTAGAAGTGGCAAGTAGGGCCCTGTTATCTAAGATGACTGAAATATGTTATTTACATTCAAGACTGAACATCAGTTATCACCCAAATTTGAAACCAAACTCCAGTTTTGGTTCTTTATTTCTCTCTGTAAAGCATCTTAGATAGTGCCTGAGAAACTGGAGCCTCAGTCACTGTTTCTAAAGTTTTCTGAACATGAAAAATACTACGACAAATAATAAGCGATCCACTGGCCTAACAAGGATTTATTTTTCCACTAGCTGGCACATCAATTTAATTAAGGAAGACACCAAACCAATTAATAAGCCCTACTAATAAGACCCACTATCTATTAGCATATGAAGCTAAAGCAATTTCTCCCTGTGCCTATTTATGAGAGCAGTTATTCACTTGCCAACCATTAACACAGTAACAGCACTAAAAAATACCATTGTTTGAGGACTAAGTGGATGGGAAACTGCTGTGTGGTTTATGTTACATCATTTTAAAAAATGTATATCCAGTGAGAATAATAAGCAAAGGAGAAATTCCTGCAAAAAAAGAGCAAAAAAATAAATGTGTCCCCATGTTTGCCAAAGCCGCTTGAGTCAGCCACGTCCACGTACCCTTAGCTAAACTTTCCAGCACCTTGGTGGCCCTGCAGACCGTAAGAGATCCATAAGCTGTCAGGGCCAGAGCAGTAACAGGCACTGTTCAAACTAAGGTCACACTTAAGCCAGCGAAGTTTTCTCACTGAGCTCACAAAATCCTAGTAAATTAGAAAGAGTTAATTAGCAAGTCCGCCCTTTAAGCAGCAGAGCAGCAGCACCAACTCCAGCTTCACCTGACCGGGACACTTCCCGCAGCGATGAGCCAAGTGAAGATCATCGCCAAGCGCATTTCAAATCCACCCGAGCGATATAATTTTGCAAACCTCCTTGAAGCAAAGGATCATTATTCAGGAAACATTCTCTCCCAAGTAGCAGACACAATTCCATTTATCATCTCCTGTTAATTGCTGTCTCCAACCGTCTCGTTCCACTAAGACAAGCAAAAGGAAGTTTTCTGGGATAAGGCCCACCACCATGAGGAAACAGATTCAATTAGACCATTAATTTTTTGCCCTTATTTACAGCCATTTGTGCTTTTTATTCTCACTAAATCTGACCTCAGGGCAGGAATATACATTTACGTCTAGAGGAAGCTGCTGTAGGACGCTCCCAAATTCGTCCCAGTTGCTCAGATGAGAGAGATGGGTCTGAACAAAAATGCAGAGAGGGAGGAAGCATCAGAAACAAAACCTCATGAGTGGAATGGAAAGGGATTTCTCCCGGCATTGTAACTGTATATACCTAATGTATGCTGCTTATGCTAGGCTAGTAAAAAGTAATGGAAAACCTTTAAAATAATGAAAAAAATTGGTGTTTCCAGAGGTTTCTGGGCCCCTCAATGAATTTTATCCCCATTTAATCCACAATAAAAATACTGCAAGATCTGTGCCATTCCTTGGGAACTCCTGAATTAGCCAACAGTAAAGCAAGGGGTGTATAAATCAGTCTACCCGTGATGTACAAATGAAGAAGCAACCTAGTTGTGAAATTTATTACAAGATTAAAAACACCTCCTGAACTCAGCTCTTTTGTCAGCTCCCTATTCGGCACTGATTCACTCCACCCAAGTGAATACCAGCTGTATTTTTTGGGGACCCTCATAGAGGGGTTTGACTCTAATGCTAGTTCAGCATTACACCTTGGTATGCAGGTGTACGTATTCTGCATTTGCTTGAATGCCCTTGCTTGGCATAACTAAATCTGTTTATTTCAAATGACTCCAAACACACTTCTCCCCTCTGGTTCTGGCTATCTCTGTGCTGCTCTGTCGAAGAACAGGTGAAATTTCAGGAGATTTCGTACACCATAACACATCAAAGCTGAACATGGAGTTTGGTGAGCTCACTGTTAATGGGATCTTTCCTTGGCAGGGGAGAAAGAGAGGAGGAGCCAGCAAAAATGAAGAGGTTAATCTTATTTTTGGCCAAGCAGGTATTAATGGTAAGTATGAAAAAAGTCAGCACCCCACAGTGATGTGAAAATCACACATCAGCAAATGACTTCTGAATAACATAAAAATAAAAACTCATGGAGGTTTTGTTGAGTAGGGTTTGGGTTTTGTTATTTTAATCTAGATCACTTCAATGGTCCTGCAATATCTTGCAATGATGAAACAGGTGGGGTTACATCTGCAGCAAGGGGTTGGAATGAAGGGGAAAGAGCAGAAACTTCATAACTTACCTGTGAGAAAAGTGACTATAGTTAAGGAAGCATTTACAACAAAAATCTTCACTTATCACACAAAGTATCTGTAATTCATGAAAAGCCTAAGTTTGTTTAAACACAGTTTTCAAATTCTAAGTAGAAAATGGTAATGGAGCAGAAATGCAATGACAGCTTGGCCACCAAAAAATTTCACACTTCTCAGTAAAAAATCTACCATTTTCAAAAACATGGAGCTTAAAACCACTTTGTGCCTCTTGCTGTACAAATATCTACCAACCTGCTGTTGGTAAACATGAACATGCCCTCGCATATCAGAAACAAATGAAATTTTCCAGAAGTGATTAATCACAGCAAACAGAATCTCTCTTGCTTTTGTGCTAAACAATCATTTAGGTTTTTAATCTAGAATTTGATGCTTAAGGCAATATGAATTTTATTTCTAAACTCCAGCTTTAGCACATACTGACTTCTATAGCAGATGTGGTATTGTATCTCCCAGTTGCCCCTCAGGATATCCACGTGACGTTAAGCTGCCTGAACACCAGTAATTAAATGTGAGCTGCTGTGGAGGAACATCACAGGATACAGAGAAAGGGCAAAAATGAGGCGGTCCAAGGAAATAACTGAGAGGTGAAGGGTGGGAGGAAGTCACACGTCAGATGGGAAGTGAACTCCGCATATTTTCCAGGCTGTAATCCAGAGGAAATGGTACCTTAAAAATCAAAGATGCTAGAAAATGAAGGAAAGAGGAAGAGGAAGGCCACAGGTTAGTGAAGGTGAGGCAGGAGCAGGCAAGAGGTTATCGCAGAGTCCCACCCAGACAGGCTGTGAACATCAGGGCTGCCACCTGAACTTGCAACTATGATGGACTGGAAGAGGCTTGTGAAAAAACTCAAACCATGTATGTGACACAGGAAAACATTTTTGACAACAAGAAAAAAAATAACCTAATTCTAACATTTCTTATTATATTTCTTCTTTCTGCTCGTAACGAAATTAATTGCTACAGAATCACACACAGCCAGGCACAAAGTTCAGGGATAATATTAACTTCTTTCTGGAAAAAGAAAGAAAAAGAAAAACTGTTGGCAACTGCCAGGTAACTTATTGAATCACCTGCAATGGTCGTCTCATGTTTTGCCAAGGATGAAATATTCAGGCAATGTAATTTCCAAAGCTGGAGAAAAGGAAACCCAGCAAACAAACAAACAGCTACAAAAAACGTGGACAACATCCTATCCTGGAAAAGACTCACTAATGGATCTCAAACTAATTTGTGTCATCATTCAGCTGGTACTTTAATCATCAAGGACATCATTCCTCCCAGTGTCCTGAATTCCATAAATCAAAACTAGTTTTAATTAGAACAGTTTCCCAGCAATCCCTTGTGCACATAGCTGTGACTTCAAGTAAAAAAAAATAGAATAAAAGCATACTTCTGGCCCAGCAGCGGCACAAATACAAGACACATTTTGTGAAAAACTTCATTTTCCTCATTTCTCTTGTTACCTTTTCTGTCATTTTTTTCATTAGAGACTCCACCACTACTGATCTCCTCAAGGCAAAGCTTAGGTGAATGTGATCCTGAGCTTGCAGCACCTGATGCAAGCAGAAAAGCGCTTTCTAAAATAGCTCCTGCAGACAGCGAGCAGCAGCAGCAACCAGGAGGCAGCTGGGGGGAAAACCTCATCGCTCTCCACTGCTGCCTGCAAGGAGGTTGTAGAATGGTGGGTGTTGGGTCTCTTCTCCCAAGTAACAAGTGATAAGACACAAGGAAACGGCCTCAAATTGTGCCAGGGGAGTTTTAGAATGGATATTAGGAAAAATTTCTTCATCAAAAGGTTTGTCAAGCACTGGGAACAGGCTGCCCAGGGAAGTGGTTGAGGCACCATCCCTCAAGGCATTTAGAAGATGTGTAGATGTGGTGCTTAGGGACACGGTTTAGTGGTGGAGCTGGCAGTGTCAGCTTAACAGTTGGACTCAATGATCTTAAGGGTCTTTTCCAGCCTAAATGTTTCCATGACTCTATGTATTAGCAACAGCCAGCTGCTAGGAACCTTGCTAATACCAGTCTCCCTCAAAAGAACGAACCAGGAACCTTCCGAGTCGTGTTTCCCTGTTTTGCAGGATCACAGTGGCACACTCTCTCTAAAGGGGAGGGTGACCAGGCCGGCTCTGCCAGACCAAGGTGACTATCAGGCTTTCAGAGCTCCTGCAGAGCTGTCACAATCCCGCCACCTCCGCCAGCCGCCCCACTGCCAGCCCTTCACGCTGCTTTGGGTCTCTCCACCCCAACCTTTTGGTGCACCTCAGCCAAGAAGGTGCCTCCGCTGCCACCTCCCGCTCCCCACAGAATGGCAGGATGGCGCTGACAGTGTTCGCAATTCCTACATCAGTACGTATTTAAGAAAATCAAAAAGACTCAACTGCCTTCTGTGAAACCTCCTGTTTCTCTGGGAGGTGAAAGCGTTCACGCTGTTTGCATGGAGCTGTACACCCACTGCTACTTCTCTGGTTCTCCTTACTGCCAAAATCCCTGTTCCTAAGGTAAATGAAATTAAAGAGCTCAGTGGTGCAAATATTAATCTTCTATACTAAAATATTTTGATACCAACCAAAACGCTGTCAGATTCCTAAAGCAGCTTAGAAAACGTAACTGAATCCTTAATTCCTCTCCCCATTCCCCCCGATCCCTCACAGTTTTCACCAGGCCGTTCACGCTGAACGCTGTGGTAACACGGAGAGGTCCCTAGAAATACGCTGGGTTTCCAGAGCTACAGGACTTTCGCTGTGCTTGCCCTCTTCACCCCAGGGGAAACAGCAGCGGACCGTATCATACAAAAACTGTGCAGATTTTTTATTTTCTTTTCCCTTAGGTAAAGCACGCTCGTTCACAGCACCTGTGCTGGCTTGCCTAAGCTTGGCCTCACGCTGACTGTCAAATCTCCAGGCTGCAAGGAATACATGTAACAGGTAAACAAGTCACGCAAGGTCACAAAGCCCAAAAGGGATTAGAAATCAAAACCTCAGGTCAGTGCCTCAGGGGGCTGTTGAAATCAGGAGTGCTTCATCTATTACACCAACAGAAGATTTGTTGCAGAAATACTTACGTTTCTAGAAAAAAATACTTCTGTTGAGTCTTTAATCTGCATTTCTGTCACCCCATACCAGACAAATGTGTAATTTTAAAATATAACGTATCATATAAGTTAATCTCTGCTCTATTTCTCCTCTTGCCAGCATAATAAATGCCCGCATAATACTATTTGCTTGAAGAAAGTTACTCCCGATATATACCAGTGTAAGAAAGAGGAAAATCACCCTAAATTATTTAGTCAGAAATGAAAAACGGGGGATCTGGAGCTTTTAAATCTGGGATTTGCATCTAGCGTACAGAAAAATGAATGTATGCACGCATTTACACAAGAGCAGCATTAGAAATTCGATGTGACCCACGTTCCTATCAGTGTCACTCAGCAGGTCCTTCTGCAGACAGAGGGAAGGCTGGGAAAGCTATGAATGTGAGCCAAAGTATTACAAAATCGGTACAATTGGTCTTTTCCTCCTCTAGAATTCCAAAGTTGGGGTTTTTTTCTGAAAGGGATCAATTCTCTAATAAACTGAATTATGCACATCTCATTTACTGGAAGAAAACACGAGAAGAGTAGTTTACGGGAAGGGAAACTTATAAGAAAGGCTAAATTGGATCTCAAATAGCTGTTGTAACTAAGTATTCTTTCTTTGGTTTTGACATTTTTTCACTTGTCTCTTGAAGAGTACATTACACAGGAGGAACTGCTGATGAATTTTTGACAGCATGTCTGGTTTCTGGGGTTTTTTAACAGGCACCTTGTAACATTGTCTGCAAACTTTATATCATAATTGCATGATAGCTCAAATATTGCAGGAATCATGTGCAAAATTAGCCTTCTTTCACGTACAATCTGAAACATTTTCTGGTTGTCAATATGGAACTGCTCAACAGAGGTGTTTTTGTCAGCAGAGTTGTTGAGAATAAAACAGTAGGTTTCACCAGATTGTATAAACTCTGGAAGGGCTAAGTCCAACTCTGACATGGGCCCACTCCAAGCACTTTTTGTGGGATTTTGTAAACTACACATAAAATCTTGGACACTCCATCAAGCCTCAGCACCCATTCACAGGGCTGTAAGAGTGTAAAGACTGTACTAGAGCTGATGAAAACAGGGGCGAAATTTTTTCAAATGTTTTAAAAAAAAATATCTCTTTTGGTAATTTTTAGAAAAATAAAAATCCAAACTAATGCAAAGATCACCCAGTTCTGCTCCATGGGGACTGGGATGTAAACAAGAGGTAGTGTCACTGGCCAGGGAACGACCAAACACCACGCTAACGGGGATCAGCATCCTCAGATCCTCCTTCCCGTGGTTTGTAACCAAGTAGGTTCTGACCTTAGGTTCAAACTCCCAACAATTGCTTCCCTGGGAGGGTTTGTGTGTTTCTGCTCAAGGCAGGATGGGGGACTATCCATTATGAATGTGCTGGTAAGCTCTGGAAGGGATAAAAACAACGGAGATACTGGGAACCATCTGGAGACAACAATGAGTTCAAACAAAGTCTGTAGCAATTTGTTTCATATCGTACATTGACAGAATATGGAGTTTAATAATTCTTATGGAATTACGACTCACGGAGATGCTGCAGAATAAGCTGCGGCGTGAACAGATGAGAGCACCTACACATCATCTCCAGGTGCACACTGTTACCTCAGCCCACCCTGGGGTAAACGTGACATAGGTGATCTATCTTTCCTAGAGCGATCATTTTAGTGCTCTTCATTTACTTTGCACTCACGAAGAGGGAAAAGCCTGCACGCAAACAGCTGCGAGGAGTTCTCACAAATTCACACCCTACCTTTTCCTGCAGTAACGTAATCATCTGTCCCTGTACCTGAAAGTAACGCAGACATATGGTCAAATTTTACTAATGGGATCATGACAGGTGTCATTTTAATTTGGAATTACGGGAGCGAGTTCTTCATCAGTTTTTTGCTAATCACATTTGCAAATTGTTAGCATTCGCAAGGCTTAAAGACAAGCCTAGGCACACCTCGCTTGGGGAATATCTGCGTGGCTCCATGGCGGGCAGCACGCTGTGCTTCCGTGTGTGCCACTCCTGTGCCTTTTCCTATACACACACTGTCAATACTACACCTTACAAAAAGAGGCCAGAGCATTTTTAATGGCAAAGTTAAAGTGGTTTCCACCACACAGACATGGCACTAGGGCTATGCAGAGGCTAGGAGCTGGCACAGAAAATATTCTGAAAGATCTGTTGGGATTTGTTTGCTTCCTAAACCTGACAGCCTATGCTGCTGGTAAGCTTCTGAAAGGCTTTTTCCCCGCAATAGCGTGGCCCTTTAAAGTGGCTGGTAAAATGCTTGGGCGCAGAATGCATGAAGGGCATACATTAACGTACATTGATTTCTTGTATTTTTAAATGTAAATGTGGTCTGCTCCGCATCTGATAGAGTTATGCCAGCAGCAGTTACTAAACGTGATTGACATTCAATTCTCTGTTCTGAGGCCTCACAATACTTCTGATTCTGCAGTTTTATTGGGATAATATTTATCATGCAAACAGGAAACTACTCCAAAACACAGTAAGTTCTGTTTCTCAGACCTGGGGATTTCAGACGTCATTTCCCCAGGCACTAAAGTCTTCAACAGAGGGTGATGGTGGTCCCTGGCAGCTGCGGTACAGCACTGATAGCCTGCGCACGCGTGTGCATGTCTCCAGCTCCACTTTCTCCTGAAAGTGGCAATTCAAATTCAGCTCGGCAGCACTCCCACCCCATCAACCAGCCCTCTTCTCCTCTGAGAAGAGTGTAGCAGCCCACAGTATGTTTCCTGAAAACATCTTAAGTGAACTGCTGGCAGTAGATATAACATAGGCTGGGAACCTCACCCTTTGCATACGTGTACCCAGTGCTCGTACTTTCACCAGTTTTCTTTCCAGCCAGGAAACGGATGGTTTCACGCTACCTGGCTTCTGGAGCCCTCTCGTGCTAACTTCTGCCCTGTGACAAGCGCACAGTGCCTGGCTGCTGTGGCTGCCACACAGCTGGGCGGCCGCAAGCCTTGTCCTCGCTGCCCGAGCCCTTGCCGTAGTCCCCTGGAACAGAGATCCCCTGTCTGAAGTCCAAAACAGAAAGACTTCACGTTCATGGTTTAGTTCTAATTTGTTTCATGCAATGGCACCTAACTCTGCAAATACCAGAAATCCAGACGGAAACAGGATCTACTCCTCCCTAACTCTAATTTCTCCCATTTTAGGAACAAGTGGGTTACTGGCAGAAATTTGAACCACACTAACAGTGCCACCTTGCCTCACGCCAGCTGGTGCACTGTTCTGGTCTAGCCTGTGCTCTTGATGACACAGGGGCACTAATACAGTTCATACATTATCTCCTCATGTTAAAAAGCTTCCATCAGAGTGTCCCAGGACTGGCCAGTAATGATCAAGCAGTTAACAGTTCTGCAGCCAACCTGGTTACATCCGGATTCTCATGCACCGTTGATAAATGTGTAAATTTTCCCTCGGTCTGACAGGAGACTGCCCTTTTCATCCCTCCAGGTAACGCACAAACACCACTCTCTCAGTTAATAACACAGTGCTCTTATGACATTCTTTTGAATCCATATAGTTAATTAAGGTATGTATGTATGTCCAAAATCTATACTGATTAAGCCTGGATTACATAGCCCTTTTCTTGCTCAGTCTGAATAACCACGCAAAATACGGATACCCAGACAACGAAAGCTGCTCTGATTCCTGTGTATTTATTTGGCTTGAGATCTGCCATCAAAGAAAAGAGTGTCATTCCTTGAGCACCAGGCCTTAAGTGATAGATTCCAAGTGCATCATTTTTAGAGCCATTAAAGGTTATCAGGCCTATATGGTTGCTAAGATACCATGAATCATGAAGGAAAATATAACATAATGGTAGGCAGACACTGTGATGTTTATCAGAGCATGTTCTCTGCATCTTTCTTAATAGCATCATGATTAGGATCATTTTCAAGAGTTCCCATCTATTTTTCAGCTAGGTGCAAGAATGCAACTGCATTAAGTTGGCAAACATTGTTTATAATTCATATTTTGCCAAGAGTAAATGAATTTGTGGAAGTCAAGATTTGTAATTGCTACAGCAGAATTTATTAATAAGTAAGAGCGTGTGTCTGTTTGCAGGTTTCTTTCCTGGCTATTTAATAGTATCTTCAGACCTGGAATGAAATCATCCTTCATTGATTTCAAGTATATTCTGTGATAACGCAGACTGTGCTTTCAAAGAGTTTTTAAATTAAATTTGTAGCTGAGGTAATTGCTGTTGCAAAATTATGCAACTAAAGTAAAGCTTTATGCTGCAGCTTTCCTGATATTATAATTTAACTGCCTCTTTTCTAAATCATAAAAGTGTGAGATGCCAGATTAGGGTAAAGCATTAGGTTATTACTGAATTATTTCATGGTTTATCTCTGGAGGTAGCCTGTGAGAAGCAAAGGGATGAATCTGTAACGCAGTGAGCAGTGCTCACGCCGTACCCCACAAAGTCCTATCTGGGTTACTCTTCCACTGCTCTAAAATGGTGAAGTCCAAAGATGGGAAAAGGAGTGCAAATCTGCCACTCTCTATGCCTTGCTGCTCCCACAGATTAGACCACATTTAAGGATGCACCAATGGACAGGAAGAGTCAAATAAACTGTTATTAGAAAAACTAATAGGTGCTCCGTAAGTGCCACACAGGAAACCCGCAAAACTTGTGGACATCTCCTGTAATGCACAATATTGAGCCACACATGGCAACACTAGAGAAAGTCTTGGACTCTGCCTCACTAGGTTACTAGGTTCTGGAAAGAAGTTTTCTGGCTAGAAAGCAGTATTTCTCCAACAGAAATTCTTCTCAACTGAATTGATTTTACACCACAGCCATTAAAACATCATTCTGAATTATACAGCGTCTCCTTTGTTACAAAAAAAAAAAAAAGTAGGATGTGAAAATTTCAGCTCTTCCCACTTTAAGAAGGGGGAAACAAGGCTGACTTCATGGCAAAGCACTTTAGTTGGTGTGGTATCCATGAACTAAAAGTTACAGCTCACTTGTAGATGTGAGAATCTCACGTGTGTTCAGAAGAGGTCTCACTTTGGAGAGGAGCAGTAGAAGCTGTGTTACTGTAACTTTAGACTATCACAACATTCTATCTGCATGGCACTCTAACAGAGGCACACAACAGAAGCAAGACAAAAGCTAGATAGGTGGATTTCCCTTATCCAAGCTTTCATATAAAGCATCTTCTCATTCTGCACAGGAGAGGCATTTTAATATGCTTTGTTAACTACCTTTCCCAAGACAAACCAAAACACAGCTGAGGTGAGAAAAGCTGGAGACACACAGCAGAAGACATCAAGCAGCCCAGGAGATCAGAGTGACATTATGCGACAACAATTAACCTGCATCTTTTGTGAGATTGTAAACTGGATCTCCCACAAAATGAGACTAGTGACACCTTCCTGGAACTATCCCCTCCACGTTAGTATTTGTTGCATTAGCTTGTAGTTCTGACTCAAAGCAAGGTTCCCTGTCCTTGACAAGAACCACACATGACTGCCTTGCAGTCTAACTCTTTCAAGAACACTGGACATTTAGACATTCATTTAAAAATCCACAGATTGGTAGAAGAGCCTGAGAGACCCACTCACAACAAAGAAAAGGGGCAGTAATATTTCTAATTTTCCTGGCACCTGCAAAGATGAATACACATTGACAACTGAGTACTGTAACTTTTTAAAAGTAAATGAGCCTTGAAGATTATCTGTCAGCTAAAATGTACCCAAGGGCTTGCTTTGCAATGTTTCTTTTTTTAAGAATGTTTCTTTTAACATCATTGTTGCAACCAGCCAAAGAAAAATGTAGAGCCATCATAAAAAATATGAGTAGATACCCAGTTGTTAGAGCTGGTTTAGGAACAATCATAGGAGTGATGGACTGTGCGACCCAGGAGAGGTTCCTTCCAACCCTAATGATTCTCAGAATTGATTTTCTTTTGCAACCCACTTTCAGTTAGTGCTTTAGAAAAAAATAAAAAGGGTTAGATCAATGCTAGCTTCAATGACACAGCCCTTCCAGCTCCTGCAGCATTTTCTCACCGTGGCAATCTCTTTATTTTCTTACTTGTATGAAGACCATTCTCTACTTCTCTATTCCTGGTTGTACACAAAAATAAGGGGTCGGGCTCCTAGTTTGCTGACTCCAGGGTTGAATGCAACATTAATACAAATTAGTCCGCAGATAAAACTCTGAGTAAATTTCTCAGAGAGTGTGTAGTTATTCTGCCCACAGTCCAGGAGAAGTGATCTATGCGTTCATTATCATACTCGCTAAATAGAGGCTCTTCTAGGCAGAAGCTAGAACAGAATTGCACATGTAAGAAATGTGCCTATCTCCTGAAAGCTGCATTCTGTAAATATACTATTGCAGGATATCAGCCCAGTTCCGTACAAACTGGTATTTCCACTGCTGAAATCTGGCAGACTCTGAAGGACAAATTTCCAGCACTTCCTCACTTTCAGTCAGCACTCTGACAGGACGACAGCGTTATACCCCTGCTTCCTTCCCTTTGCAGTTCACTGACATCATAGTCTGGGCCTAAACAAGAAAAGAAAACTAACCCCAAGCTACCCCCCTTCTGCCTTTCTAATGAACTGTGATTTCTGCCTTGCTCTCTATAGCTTCTGACTTTGCTTTTGGTAACCCGTGATACAGCCAACAAAAGGGCGTCAGAAACCATCAGGCTGCATCTATGCTATAACATGTTGTCATGCTGTAAATCAAACCCACAGCCTGAGCCTGCTATTGCTGAAATGTTCATAATTTGCTGAAATGTTCATAATTCATATTCACCACACTCTAAAATACCATCTACTGTCCATCGTCCAAATCCCTGCAGCAGGAAAACTCACTGACCTGGCTGCTGCCCTGCGAGTCTTCGCATCCATGCTGGTGTGCGCCCACCATAAACCACACTCTCAGCCATCTGCCTCATGGACAACTGACCGTCCCAGGGCCTACTGTGTGAGAGTTTTACTCTACAAGCTCTCCTAACTTGCCGCTCCACTCACCTTCTGAAACTGTCTATTGCTGTATCTGTGGCAAATGCTTCCCCCCTGTCCACTGCCTAAGTATAGCTGGCTATATGGATTGCTGTACTATGGCTGGAGAACAGTAACTGCTGCCTGTAGATGAGGAAAAAAAATGAATCGGATGCTGGGGATATCTCAGTGTCCTGAGTTAAGAAGGTTTGCAAGGAGATGTAGAGACTAGCTCTAACTCATCCGGATTGGCATGTGGGGCCACCACAGTGAATACAGAATAGTCCACGGGCATCCCAGGATCTCCCATTCGAGGCAGCTGCCCATAAATTAATTGCAGAGCAAGAGGCCTAGGTATTTCTCAAGAAGCCAAGCTGGTTGGAGGTATAAAGCAGGCTACTTTAAAAAAAATTTTAAAAACTCAGAACACCAATGGTTTTAGTGCACCACACAGTGGCCTTCTCCAAATTGCCTCTTAGAGCCCTGGGTTAAGCACAGAACAGCCTCCATTTTGTCTCTTTTTTGAAAAGAAAGAATTGCAGGATGGAAAACTAGAAAAGTGCAACACCAAAATGCTCAACAAGGCTGAATGTCCAATATTGAAACGAATAATTTGGAAGATTCGTGACTTTCTACCACGCTGCCTATTTCTCCCGAGGTACAAGGGCGTCAGGCGCACAGGATGCCTGGAAGCCGTGGGAGTTGAAGGGCGCAGAGGGACATGAGCTACCCCAAGCATTCCCACGGCCTGCCAGGACTGTCTCTGACCTGCAGTGTGGTCTGGAGAGCAGGCGGTTTGCTGTGGAAGCTGAATGATATGGAGCAAAGCAGCACTTTCAAGGTGTAGACAGTCAGGACCTCAGGTTGAAGCAGGAACCATTACAAAGTGACGGCACAGATGCACCCGCTTTGATATATTCACCCCTGGGAATGCTGTCCCGCTGCTTCATTCGCCCTAGACACTTTGTACCTCGTTGCAGGCAAGACATAAATTTGAAAATCCGAGCAGCTGGAGGCAGACCTCTCCCTGACGAGCCCTGTGGAAATCTCCCTCAGGCAGAGTTAGTAGCAGGCAGTCTCCTCTAGTATTTGTCATGTATCTTATTTTTCATTTCTCACTTTAACAGTTCTCCATACCAATGAGAACGCAAAAGCAAGCCGTACAGACAAAAACTGGCACGTCTGTACAGTAGCAAGGCTGGCTATGCTTTTTTGGCTGGTTTATATAGCTGTTTATATCAGATGTTAGCACTAACTTTTGCTTTGGCTTTTCACATGTTTTCACGTTTCACCTCTTCAGCTCCAGACAGAAAACCTTAGCCAGGATCTAACCTCCGGCAGGCCGTGGCAGTGGTGACACCCTTTCTGGGCTGCTCAAACAGCCTGTGAGCAGCTGCAGCCCAGGACCTCTCACTCCTTTCTACTATTGCTCTTTTGTGTTGTCCCCATTTAAGTGCTGATGCTGAGATTTAGCACAAGCAAGTTTCCCACACTTGCCTGGTCTAACTCTCCCATCTCCACAGGGTGGCTGATGAATTCCGGCATGCAGTCTACACTATCTTGTATTTGTCTGACACAATTTCATTCACCTGGTGCCAACAGAATCCAATCAGTTGATACTGCAGAACTAAGACTTCCAGTACTTTGCTTTTGGCACGCCATCTTTCCATTCCGCCTTCCAGATTTGTCATCACCAAACATTCGAACCAGTCCAAAGTTACTTGCTCACTGTAGGATATTTACATAATTCATAGTTTTAAGCGCTGTCCTAAATCCAAGAGAAGTCCCCACCTTGTGTGACTTTTCCACCGGGCTGCCTTTCTTATCACACACATCTCCTGTATCTTTATGGCTTCGTGTTTTTTTCTTCTACTTTTCTCTATTAAGCCCCAGGAAGTTTCTCTCTCTTCTTCTCCCACTCTCCCATAATTCCTGCCACTTCTTGGATTTCCATCAGCTCATCCTGTGGGAATACACAATTCAAAGAGGTAGCCTACTCTGTTCTTGGTTTATTTTATTCCAGTCATACTGTTCCTATTGCATTTGCTGTTTTCCAGAGAGGCAATTTCTAGATGACACATGCATGGCAGCAGCACATACCCAAAAAGTATTGGTACTTCACATAACACAGTATTTGGCACGGTCTCATAAAAGTGTGGTGGCCTTGCATGGGAATTGAGGATTAATACCAGCTGGTCTCAGAGATCGTTGTTTTAAGTCTCCTTAGTTTACATAAACCCACTGCCTCACTGACTTTGAAGTCATGTATGAACATGCGTAAATGGCACATGACAGCCTGCACGTTGTTAGTGTGTTTTTTTGTAACTCCATTAAGAAATTCATTTAATACTTCAAGAATTCCACTATCCCCTTTGATCCCACTTTTCCTTTTCCTGTTGTAGTCTAACCTTCTCCTTGACTGATACCTTGCTTTTTATTCTTCTGAGGAAAGTATATTTATTCCAACACTGGATCTCCAGCACTTTAGCTAACGATCTAAAACATCCCTTCAAATATCAGTTACCTCCTCCAGCAGATTTTCTTCTGTTTCTTCAAGTAGCATGAGACAGTTTCATTTTCCGTTGAAGAAATGCAAGATGTTTCGGACAGATCTCTGGCTTAAATCTAAAGGCATGGTAGGGAGGCATATTGCTCCTGAGCAGCCGGTGCCATCTGAATACTTGAGAAACACTGCAGAGAAAGTTTCCTGTTTAGCTGCAGATCAGGTGTAGAGTGATTATCCAACAGTAGTTTTGATATTAAGAACGAGCTATGATAAAAACTGCTTTAATATTTTGACAACAATAGAAAGTATGTCAAAAGAGTTAAACATTTCATTTCAACATTTTCAAAATGAACCTTTCTGGCACTTGGTTTAAAAATAGTATTTCTCCCTTGAAAACAAAAAGGATCTACACTTGCTATAGAATAAAAAGTGCAAGAAAATGGTTACATCACGTAAAAAAAGAAAAGGGAAATATTCCTTTTTTGACCATCTCCTGAACAACAGGAAAAGAGGCAAATATTCTGCAAGGAAGCAAGAAAAAAAATTTCTTCTGCTTTCCTGTAACTGAGAATCTCTCATTCCAGAATATTAAAAGGTTTTTAGAAGAATTGTATACTTCTCATAGTGCTCCGAAAAGCAGCTTTCACTGTGGGCAAAAGACCTAACAAGTAGATCTGGACAAAACTTGGAATTTCAATTGGCCTGAAACACAGACATTGTAGAATTTGTTTTACTCATATTCAGGGTAAATTGGCCTTTTTCCTCCTACAAGGAACATTTAATAGAAATTCTCTTGCTCCAGAAAGCACGATGTTTCCAAAATTCCTCCCGATACCAGAGGCTGATGCCTGAAATTTGTGTTGGTTTGTCAGTCTCTCGGTTCCTACAAACCTCTTCTCCTGCGTACCAGCCACAGAAACGTGCAGAGAGTTCCAGCTATTTCAGCTGAGGTCTTCTGGCTTCCAGATCCCCAGTTTTCAGACATTATGAAGCCATCTTGGCTCCAAGACAACTCAGGGCTTCTAGATTTCCTGCAATGTGCTCATTTGGAAAAACCGACATTTGCAGTCATTGAACTATAAAATACCGACCGTCTGCAGCACCCAACCCAAGGAGCTCGCAGCAGACCGCAGAAAGCCAGGCATCTCTTCTGACTTCAGCTCTGCGTTTCACTTCTAACCATCCTATCTGTACCCAACAGGTTCCAATCCTCCTCACCCCTGCCCAGATAAACCTATCTGCCTTCAAACATCATGTTAAAAGAACACCTCCATAACAGCACACTATCTGGAGATCATAATGAAAATTTAAAAAAATTACTTGCACACCCATCAAATTTTACATTTTTAAACTTCTACAAAAACATCANATCTTGTCCCCTGCAAGTAAAGCATCATGGAAATCAGCATAGCTACCCCACGGTACACAGTCGCCTAAATAATTAATCCAGACAAAACTCCAGTGCAGGGGAGAGAGTTTCTTGTGACTTGCCTAAATCTGTTCAGTATGCTTGTCTAATAAATGATGGTCCCTGGGGCATTCAAATATGAACAGCAGTTCCGAACTCCGAAACTCACCATTCTAGTTTTGGGTTCTAAACTCAGCCCCTAGAGCAGCTTACCTCCCAAAGGGGAAAATTTTGTCCTTGTAAGGTTTTTAACTGGCCTTGACACAAGTTGATCNATGTACTGTTTCCCTCTCACACTCACAATCAATGGTACAGGACAGAAGAGCTATATTCTGATGTTTCACATGCACCAGCTCCCAAATTACAGAGGAGGAGGAGCTGCCGTTTGACCCTTTCACTTTCAGTATCTGACTGATGGCCATTATACAAATTATATTCCCATTTTCCTGGTTTACAAGATCACTAATGCGTAAGAAATACCTTTCAAATGATGACCTACTGAATGCACAGATTAGCCTCCCAATCACATTCACAAAATGTTTTACCTATAGAGGTTTTCGTATTCTGTTCCATTTAGTCTTTTTTTTTTATTGCAGTCTTTAAATATTAAAAGAAAAATACTAAATAGGTCTTTCCTTAGGTGACAGGAGATAAGAAACAGTATAACCCAGTCACTTTCAGTCCACAGCTGGAATATTGCACACACTGTCAGTTAATTGTGTTCCTGTCCAGAGAAGGGCAGCGAGGCTGGTGAGGGGTCTGGAGAACAAGTCTTCAACGGAGCGGCTGAGGGAGCTGGGGCTGTTCAGTCTGGAGAAGAGGAGGCTGAGGGGGGACCTTATCGCTCTCTACAACTACCTGACAGGAGGGTGTAGTGAGGCGGGGGTTGGTCCCTTCTCCCAAGTAACCAGCGATAGGACGAGAGGCAACGGCCTCAAGTTGCATCAGGGGAGGTTTAGATCGGATATTAGGAAAAAATTCTTTACTGAGAGAGTGGTCAGGCATTGGAACAAGCTGCCCAGGAAGGTGGTGGAGTCCCCACCCCTGGAGGTGTTTAAAAGATGTGTAGATGTGGCACATCAGGACATACTTTAGTAGGCATGGTGGTGCTGGGTGGATGGTTGGACTTGATGATCTTAGAGGTCTTTTCCAACCTATGATTCTATGATTACTCAGATACTATTTCACTAGCAAAAACTTACTGAGAAAGTCAATGATACTCAACACTTTGCACTCCTCTCTCTGCATCGTAACACATAAGTGTACAAGCTGATATGTGCATTTTAGTTACTTGTTTTATACACCTGAAAGTTCCTGTGAAACTGCACAAAGCTTAGTTTCAAACAAGCACCTTTACCAATGATCTGCAAACCAGCAGCGCCTCACTGCCTCCATACACTCAGAGAAGGTTCCCTGGTTGCCCAAAAGGAGGTTGCCCAAAAGGAGATTTGTGTGCTGCCCCTGGGAGCAAGTACGTGAAGCTCGTTCCCATGCCCGCGGAAGTTTTATGGCACATTTCCCATTGGCTTCAGTGACACGGGATCGGACACACACTAAAGGCAACATTGTCCATCTCCCAAAAAGCCTTCTCAAATGAGTATGGCATCACAAATTTTGTAGACTCAAAGAAAAGTTTCTGTTCTTATCCAGCGCCCTTAGGAGTCCAGAATTCCTGAGACAGGCGTAAAAAAGAAATGAAAGTACACAGGTTGGAGCAGGGCAGAGGTAGCAGCTCTAAGAACACCAATTTTGAAAACTATTTCGATTTCAATGTTTTCATGTCATGAGAGGCTAAGAAGCAGCATGAAAATTGGTAACCTGGGGAGAAAATATTATCTCTAGATTTCCATTCAATTGAAAACAGAAGTACAAACCTATCTTTGAACTAATAAATTAATCAATCATTTAACAGCACAATACTATTTTTGCCAAGTACAATTAGCATCAAACAGGGATGATTCAGTAAAATGGCTTAAATAATAAGACACCATTCTCCTTAATAGGAAGTCCCATAACACACCCACAGACATATACAAACAGCAAATTAAAAAGCCCTAATAGTAGTCCTTCTGGCTTTTACACATTATGATTACTCATTGATTGCCATCATGCATGTTTAGTTACAAGGACAATGATCTGACCAAAGCATTTCAGCATCTATAATTGTGCAGGCTTTTAATAACGTGCTCTAGCAGTCCATCATCTGGTCTGAAAAATTATCAAATAACTAAAAGCCACCTTTAGAAAACACTATCATTTCCATCGGCAGAAACACTCAGCACCTGTTGAAGGTCTTTCACAAGTCTGTCCTCTGAAATATTTGCTCGCTACAACAGTGAGAAATGTGGCTTTCATTCCCACTACTTCTTTCTGCTTGTCATTTTCACTGGTTGAAATTCAGATTAATATAGCTAATACTGGACTCTAGCCGTAAGGTCCTTTTTGGTTGGTTTGTTTAATAAGACTCTTAATTGGTTCAGTCAATTATGAATTATGGACTCAACACAAAATCCCTTGAATTTAAATGGACAGACTTTCCTTGCCTTACATAGATTAAGTCTCCTACTAGCAAGAGAATAACACCAAGCCTTTTCTCATCAACTTCAATTTAAACTTCCACAGAGGCACACGTCACAGTAGCCTTACTGAGAAACTCCGCGAGTTTTACAATCTTTGCTAAGGAACAGTAAAACCGGCTTCACTTTGATTTTCCTCTTTTTTCCTTCAGACATTTCAGGAGAGCTCTGGAAGGAGATTAAGTGAAGGAACAGAACGAATGGTCCATGGGCTTGTTACCAGTCACGTAACTGGTCCATTAGCCTTGCAAAACTTGTGAGGTCCCATGCTCACTTCTACTGCACTTCTCTGCTAAAATGTAATGTAGAAACTTTATACCAAGCACCTGATGAAAACCCCGTTTTCTGGGAACAGTAAGCACGGCAGAGAAGACTCAATTTGATTTCACAGAACACTCAGGAGAACAAACAAGCAAACAAACAAACCAAACAGAAAACCCCAAGCAGTTTGTGTCCCTGCAAACGCCCTACACGTCAAAGGACTGCTTGGTATCACCAATGTAGCAAGAGTCCAACCCCATCTTTGCCTGTCTTCCTCGTAAAACGTCAACTCTCCAAAACAGAAAGAAGTCATGGGGAAAAATCAGGAAACACGGAGACTCCTTGGCCTGAGCCTGTTTGGGTCTGTATGGAGTGGACGAAGCAACAAAATGTCAAAGTCCAGGAAGCAGCGAGCTGTGGTCTGGAAATGGGGGAAGAAGAGCAAAAAGAGACTGTGCTCCTGTGCTCCTACGGCAGAGGACATGGCGGGAAATTTCAAAAAGTCTCCAAAATAAGAAGGGAGGATAAGGCCGCAAGGCTCGCGTGTGGTGCTTGAAGCTGGTTCAGCCAGCAGAGTTAAAAGGGAGGTGATCTGCTAGTTTAAATCTTTTTTAGACTTAAGTACATCAGAGCAAGGAGACTGCATTCTTCTTCATACTTTGCTCAGCACAACGAAGATAAATGCCTTCGTGCCCCTGTGTGATGCAAAGAGCAGGGGCAGTACCTAAAGAACAGTACCTAAGGCAAACAAGGTGGCTAAATACATAGGAAAAAAAATCCTATTGTCAATATATTTCTACTTTCTCAGCGCTTAGTGTTTACTGTCCAGGATATTTAAGGCTCGAGTTTTGCATTGACTTCTTCAGGACTGATGACGGGCTTGAAGCTAAACATGCGTTTAGATGCTTTGGCACAGCAGAGACAGTAAGCCCAGCACAGCAGAGGCTTAAATCTCGACTATAGTCACCGTTAGGATATCGAACTACAGCCTTCACATAGCTTTATTGCTAATTTTTGCACATATGTCTGTGATCAGTTACAGGGCTCTGACATATGGCGAGCGCACCTGCTAAGTTAGCCAGGGCTACTGCCTCGAACACCAACGGACGCTTACGGCAGGATCTGCCAGGGTATAAGTATGGGATTATAATGTCCCTCATGGCGTAGTGCTTCGCATTCCCCAAACACACACAGCACCATGGCACTGTAATAATCTCAGATAGACAGTCTATAATATTTTGGAAGATTGCTACAGAATAATCACTCTCCCACAGTTAACCAAATTTATTATTAATTGTCCAAGATTTGAATTGATAAAGTATGTTATCCGGTTTTTGGTGCTCCTTTGCATGATTCTGGGTGGAATACTAACAGACCACTTATCCACCCACACTCACATTTTCTTCTATAAAATTATAAATATCACACAAGAAACCAGCAACCGCATCTGCGAGAGGGAACCATGAAGTTCAATGAGTCTTTATTACAGAGCTCAGCAACAGCATTCACACTGGTCCTTTAGCAACAAAATCCCTAACCTGTGCTCTCTGCATTTCCCATTTATGTTCACCCACTACCCAATGAACGCCCCGTTAAGCTCTTCACCTGCAGAGCCTTTTATTCCCAGGCCTCCACAGCACAGCTTTAATCCCTCTGCTACGCACACCTTATTGCAGGACTTACACGTCGCTGTAGCTCCTGACGCTTTTCCAGGTCCAAAGTGCCTCTCCAGGACGTTTTCCAGCATCTCTCAGGCAGTTATTCCTTACCAGATCCTTTGGGGCCTGCCCATACTCCGGCTCTCCTGATCACAACTGCAGTCAGGCTATTAAAACAGCTCTTTATATACATCAGATAAAGCTATTCACCACGTTTATTCTTCTGCCTTTCAACAGACTTGTTTTGGCATCGGCCCCTTCTGCCAGATTGGAAACAGTGTGACAGCAACACTGCAACTGCCCGTGCGGCGCCTTTCTCTGTAACAGGGCTTTTTAGGAATCTCAAGCTCAAATCTCAGGGACTTTACCGCATTTAATTTCCCATCTCTAATTCTGCTCCCCAAAAGTAGCTTCTGGATTGTATCCACAACTACAAAAAGCAGATTTTTGTAGGAATTCACATTCTTCTTATATTTCAATTAGCAGAAAAATCGCTAATCAACTATTTCAGTCATAAACATCAGAAAGAGAGCCTCTAAGAGTTGAAGACTATTAAATCCAAACCTCAAAATCTCATCTTCAGTTTGCACTTGAATCCTTTTTTGTGTGTGTGTTCTGGGTATTCAAATCATTTTACATTGTCACATATAATACCATATCCTCAGTCACCAGAAAAAGAACTGAATATTTTAATTTTATCCTGTCCTGTTCATTTTTGTAAGTGTATTGAACATGTAGCTAACACCACTGAAATAATTAGCACAGTATCAGTTTTTCTTTGGTGTTATTTCCATAAGCCTCTGTAAACTCTGGGGGTCTTTTTACAAGTTTGGTGGTTTTTTTTACTCCTCAATTGAATTACTCACCTGAATACACAGAATATATAATTCTTGTGACATATTTCAGACTCAGGCTTCTGAAGCTCCCCTGTCCTAGTGTTGCTAGCACTTTTAGTCTATGGAAGATTGGAAGGCTCTCCAGAGCACATTATCATCAACATCTGCCAGAGACACTGCAATATTAGTCAAGGCATCTTTAATAATGCAAGAAAGGTCAGCAGCCCACAGAATATCAAGTTGAATATCGAAGAATTATGAGTCTTTTTCTCTGTGTATATTTCATAGATATTCTTTGGGGTTTTTTCTGATTCATTTTATGCCAACCATAGGGGTTTTTATTTTCAGGTCATACCAGAAAAAAAGAGAAGAAAAAAAAAAAATCTTTCTCACCAAATGAGACGAAGAGTGTGTTACATCACTGCTTGTATGTCAGTGCATGAAAAATAGTGTAGGGATCAGGTACGTAACACAGCCTTTACCTGAGATGTAGGTGGTTCCCAATAATTCAATCTGAAATTGCGTTGTAACTCCAGGTGGGAGAGGTGGACGCCAGGGCTCACAGTCGCACAAGCCGCCCCCTCTCCAGGCCATTGAAGACGAGGAGCTAAATTCCGTGTTTTGTTCTTTTTGTGGCACCAGAGTTAATGTTGCTTTACAACAAACAGGTTTTTCCTGGAACAACTCAGGATGTGATCACATAACAGGGCCTTGACCTTTGGCTACATAATGCTTTTGTGATCAATAGCGCAGAAATTAATGTGTTTATCATATCAGAACATTTTAAAAATTTCATACACACAGTCGCTAATTACCTCAAATGCCCATGATACCGCATTTCCAAGTGCTGGTCCAGTGCCTTCAAAATTGTGCACAGAATACGTTGAATTAGGCAGTCTGAAAAAGTCAAACCCAACCGATTTCTTCTGTTCTCACCAGGTCATTAATCCTGCTGGGACAAATCACCACCGGCAGCTCAGCAGTACGGCGCCGGTGGACTGGGAGACAACAAAGCCACTCTGCCGTAACTGAGAGGAGCATTTGCCTCCTATCTTCTGCACCTTCCTCCCTGAAATTTCTCCTCATTTCTGTTGTTTTTTTGGTGTAAATTGTTAGAATTTATGATTTTTCATTGATCTTTTCTTAGAATTATCCACTCAAGCTCATATTGAACCCTCCTCTGCTGACAACTATATGGGTACTTTGACTGCAATTTGACAAAGAAATTTTGCAAGTTTTGAACTGTATTGATTTGCGTTCTTCTATTCAATACCATTCCATTCTATATTAGAATGGCAGAACTATTCTAATAATGTTTACAACCTTAGAAATCACATAGGGTCCCAGTATCGTGTTAGAGGTAAAATATCAGTATTAAACTAACAGGCTGTTAACTGAATTCAGGGTGTTTTACCGTGATGAAAATATGAGCTCTCATCACAAATGTAACAGTGATGCAGAACGATGAGTTCCAACTTGATAAATATAAAAATTTAAAATCTAATTAGAAACACCTTACTAAAAAGTCTATTTAATTATCCCAGGCAAAAAATATGCTCTTTTCAGTGTGGTATGCTGTATGCACGAATTACCTTCAGGTCACATTTGCTTTTGTCTGAAGGCTTAAGGGGAAAAATACACAAGCCTTTTTCTTTAACCTACAGCAGTACAGCTAAAGGCGCTGATGAGGTCACAACAGTACATAATAAACGATCAGTAAAGAAAATGCTGCCATATGTTGCTTTTCCCTTGCTGCACTTAGTTCTCTGGAAATGATCAACACTAGTTGCAGCTAAATTGCATCGTATTTTTCTCTTATCAAATGGGGTTAAAAAGTCACGTAAATAAATAAACATGAACTAAACAGAAACAGCTGGAAAGTTCCCAGAAGGGACCTCCAACAACCTCCAAGCTGGACAGAGCATGGTAGATCAAGGGATCATTATTAAGATTAAAGGCTTACACCAAACCTGCTGTGAAATTCAGTCTGCTGAATTTTAAATGTTGATGGCACAATATGGAAAGTACTAAATGGTGGTGTTTATTAATTCTTAAAAAGAAAGGAGACGAGAGAGAGAGAGGCTACATTTTCTACACTCCCAACGTGCATGGTGCTATTTGCTGAGATAAAGAACACTGTAGGTACCTCCTACGAAAATCAAACATTTCAAGCAAACTCTTTCTTGTATTGATTTTCTGGGGAAAAAAATTATCAGCATTGTTAGTGCTTTTGTTTTTTTTTCAAAGGCTTTAGACCAACTTCATTTCAGAGAAACACACTACAGCAGTGATTGGAGCTAAATCTAAACTCCCCAAAGCAGGCACTTTTTTACCTTGGTAGTTTGACCTATGCTATTCCAATTGTATTTGATGGGATTATGCTGCTGTGCCTAACAAATAACTGATGACAGCTGTCTGAGTCTGCAAGCGCTGCTCAGTGTCTCGCCATCCTCACGGGATACCTGCTCCCTGAATTGTGTTTCTAAACAAAGTTGGAGAAATGTTGTACAAGCCCCCTGCAAAAGAGAGGCTCTGCATCTCTCCCGCGGGGATCCGTTAGCAGTGTGTCTGCACTGCAGCCGACTTCCCCGCGCAGATTTTGGCACCCTCTGTAACTCACTCAGTGCTTCAAATCTCAGATCTGTTACCAGCCAAAAAGTCGAAATGTTTAAAATCTCAAAAATCTCTCTTGAATGTTCTGCAGTTCCCTTCTTTTGAAAGTCAATCTCTAATCCCCAAAGAAGACAGTATGACAGTAATTAGTTATACTTGAGAGATTTACATGAGAAGAGTTCCCTCCACAGACAGGCGGTGTGGAATTTATGTATATTTGGAAAAATATTTAGACTTCTGTCATGGCTTTTCCATCTGTATTCATTGACAACCATAATCCTCAGGCAAAGACCTATGCTGACAATGTAAATTATGCCACAGTGACTTTGGTCCTCTGGGAATGCCGGAAAACCTTCAAAACCACTGAAGAATAAGTGCATCCTGTAATCTGGAAGGAACGCCCCATCAAGCGGGACTGTATTTTCAAACGATGCCTGTATCCTGATCACTTGAGCCAGCACGGAGCCACATCCCATGGTCCTGTATCTAGCACTTGGGCTGGCTTAGTCAGAGCTTTGTCCACTGGAAGACAAAAGGATTTGGCTTTAAGGATTAAAACAATATTTCACGTGGCAAAACTCAACTGTTGAAACACGGTGAACAATTCCGTCTCCAAGAAGATGATTAGAGACTGCGACAAGACCTCTTCTGCAACAAGACACTTGCTTTGTGCTTCAGCCAGTTCCCACATCGAGGCCCATTGACAATGTTTTGGAAGCCAGTCAAACGAGACTTAGGCTTCTGACAGCTTGAGCCAAAGAGGTTACATTCTCATCTGGCATATGGCAACTACTTCAATTGGCTTTCAGGCTGCCGTATCAACAGGTCCCTCTGAACGGCCTGATACCTGTGTGCCAAAAACCTGGGAGATTTAGGAAAATCTGTCACTGGCCCGAAACAGGTACAGCTGAGGGAGGGGTCTATTTATAAACCAGGTCATTGGGGTGCAAGCTTTTAGCAAAGGCAGAAATTTAGTAAAAGGCAGTATGGGGAAGGCGGAACTTTAGTCAGCTATGAAGAACAAGATTTTCTTTAGCTCTGCAGCTTTTAAAAATGCATCCATTTCTGCTCTTGTGTTGTGCAAACTCCAGAGCTTTTTCATCTTACTCTAATCTCACAACATTTATAAGCATGGCATATGCTCAGGAAACTTGTAAGAAGCCTACTCACCAGGTGGGTCTCCCCCCAGAGGTCCCTCAGTTCGACCTGTCTGTGATACATTCCTGGAAGCTAAACCGTTACAAAGGGACAGCAAAGCACCTCCGTGAGTTGATTTGTGAATATTGTTTCAGGGAGCAAACAAATGTATTTTGTTACTCTTGATAGACAGCCTCATTAAGTTTTCATAAAAGATCTGCATTATTAAAATCCCTGTTCTCTCCCGAGGAATGGAGGTACAGGCATCTCAGCTGATGCTACAGTGCCCTTTCAGTGAAATTTGCAATATAGATTCTATTTTTAAAAAGAACACTTAGTAATGGAGCAGGTGACCTGTTTTTGCAGGATAAAGCCCACTCTTACCAACAGGAGAGATAAACCCAGCCATTTACCTACGGGTAGAAAAGAGCTTTCGTTGCACTAGCAGTCCACCCTGCCTTTCCGGCATGCCTTGCTTACAAAGATATTTTCAGAAAACAATAATAAAGTCTAGTAAGGGTGCTTCAAAGAGTGTCTTAGGGTTGGTGACTTCTTTTATAATCATCAAAGTGTAGCATGTGGAAATAAAAAAATTCGAAACCAAATGCACAAAAACATTCATTACCAGTTGTTTGGACTGTGCTGTTCACCCTGACTCCTTCCTGTAAAACATCAATCTGCTATTATCCTTCTGCCAGATAAATAGGCAAGGCAGTTAAAAGTGACCTGCCGAGGAAACTTTTAACTCCTGAGCACATCGCCACAGCAGATAGAAGCTTTTCCCTGATGAGTGCAAATTACTCGAGGTCTGGCGGGTCTCTGTGGCACACAAGGAGCAACACACTCTACCCAGCGTACAAGAGCGATTTTCACTTTGCATGATAACGAGCCTTTTGTGTTTTGGAAGTACCTAACAAAGTAGCTTTGTAGAAGGCCCACTGTGTTAGTCTTCATTAAAGGAGCCAGATCTATAGATTAAGTCAAACAAAATGGTAGCATTTCTGCCTTAGCCTGAAGCTCTCTCTTTGCACTCCTGAGGTTTATGGGAAGCACTGGAATTAAGAGATAAATTGCCACTGTATCAAGAAGTAAGATTTAGAAAAGAAGGAACTTAATTTTAAAAGTCACTGCTCCAGTGGAAATAAGGCAGAGGGTCTAGAAAGAGGCTTGCTATTAAGTAACATAGAACAAAACTTGGAAACCTCTGGAAGCCATTTAAGAGAAGTGACATTGCAAGTGATACTGAGCTGGACGTCAAGGCAGAGACGTGGTGCCAGCAGGCAGCCGGGTACACCTCTGCTTGGCAGTCTCTGCTCCCTCAGCAGCTCCCTTCAGCCTTCAGCAGATGACGGCTCGTGGATTTCTCCCCTACCCGCAGAAAAATGCCTCATTTTATTCAACCAACTTCACAGACACCAACTAACCATGCTTATGGCTCACCTCTTAGCTGAAAAGTCTGGTGAAACTCAGAACTGGGTGTAACGCACCGACCCTACGCTACTTAAAATAATTGCTGTGGGTAAAAGACTATGCAAAACACTAAGGAAATGTTTGGGATCCTGATTCATATAAGCAGCTTTATTGACAGCTTACAGTAATTTCATAAACTTCACTTCTATTTAAGGATGTGAGGAAGATCCCCACAACAGATTCCTATTGCAGAGTGCAGAGAAAGGAGGAAGCCTGAGGAGAAAGGAAAATACTTCTATAAACAAAGAATTGTGACTATCTGTAAGAACTCTAAAGCACAGAAGCTTGGCACAGTAAAATCAAAGAATATTTCTGCTTTCATAATTGGAAGTTATTACAGTCTGCAATCAGCAAGAAGATGAAAGCTGCACCAATGAAGTGCCAAACTCACACTTGAGAAAATGTAGAACTAAGTGCCTATTAAAAAGCCAGAAACCAGACAGAGAAACATGCAAGGGACAAGGTTAAGTATCATCAAAGAGAAGGATTGAAAGAAGGTCAATAACTGCTCGGACAGGAAAGGAAGATGAATAGAAAATTGTTCTGGACCACCTCAAACCTCTGCTTGGCAGAAAGGTATTGATGGGATTTGAAGTGACCAAGAAAAATGTGAAAGATGCGTCCTCCTTTCTCTCACAAAGTGAACCAAAAAAAACAGAGACAGAAAAGAAAGAAAAGCCAAAGTCAGGGAAACCTCCTCACAAGTTACTGGCATTTGCTTAGGATGAAGGACAGGCTTTAGATCGGACACTGTGAAACAGTGCCTTTTTAAACCATCATTTCCGAGAAGTGCTCTACACATTTATGTAATACAAATGATTGTATAATGATGGGATAAGGAGCAGACCCTTCTGTCTATTTTAACCATATAGAATCTGCTTTTACTTTTGACAGAGACACAATTTCTTTGAAAAATCCCCAGTAGGTTATCCTGCTTGCCCAGACAACATCCAGCACAGCAGGTATTGCGAACACTGCAATAATCTCATCAAGAAAACCAAAGCAAAGAGCAGACTTTAAAAACTGCTTACAAAAAGCAAGGGGAAGAAAGCTACTCTGGCAAGGCAGGAAAGAAATCTGGAGGATCTGGGAGAAGCCTTGCTTCTGGCACAGGCTACCCATGGAAACTTTGATAAGTCCCTCCATCCTCTCGCGCTTCAAGCTCCTCACCCATGTAACAGAGGTAACAAAGTCATTGAGGCTTTGGGTTTTTTGCTTAGGTGCAAACAACATGGAGCCGTGATTATCTGCTAATATGGGTGAGCACGGCATTTACCGCAATAAGTCTCTGATGCAGCTCCTCAGCACTGCTGTAATACAAATAAATTTTAATCCTTTGTGGCTTCAGCTCATTTTTCCAGTGGGAGCAAATGCCTTTCCAACATTTGTTGGGTTCGGGGTGGGGGTTGTCCACAGTTGTATTATAGTTATTCCAGACATAGGAAATGGGTGAGAATAAATATTGGGAGGCAAGGTAAAACTGCTTCCTGAGTCCAGCAGCCTGAGTGGGATCGGGTCTGTGGGCCCAGGGTGCAGAAGCCATGATCAGAGCCTCCAGCCAGACACTGGAGACAGTGGAAGAGCATCCCCAGGCCAGGGAGGAGTGGGCTGACCACACTGAGCTCAGAAGGTCCTTCAGGTCTGCCAGGAGGTGACGGATGTAGGGGACAGGTCAACAAACCCTTCCCCATCCATTCTGTCAGATCTCATCACTTTTTGCTGCTACACCTCAACACCGACTTGCTCCCTGAGAAATGTCTTCAGCAAATGCAGGCAGCGACCAGTACAGCGATGTCCAAACCGTGACAACCATCACCAAGGCTCAGTCCTGCTCTGCATCCCCTTGGGAGAGACACATGACTAATCAAGTGGAAAAAAAACCCATATAGATTTCTTGCAGATCAGTCTGCCAAACCAGGGCAGAGCTGGTGGGCAAAGATGGGCTGGTGCCAGAGGCAGCTCGCTCAGCCCCTGCCCCATCTGTTATCTGCAGACAACAGGCAGTCACATCCTGCAATTTTTCCATATAACATCTCAAGCTCTACATAGTGAAAGCAGAGGGTTAGACAAGATCAAGGACAGTCGTATTCAGCTGTCATGGTGATAAAAGCCTGAGAGATTGGCTAGATGAGCACTCGATTCATGCAAGCATGAGTAAAGCAGGAGCTAGCAGGTCACAGCACGGCCTCAATTCTGAGCAAACTGAGCTCCTTCTAGGGTAACAAATACCAAACGATGTTTTGACAAAGTTTTGGGGAAGGACTGAACTGTAGGACCTGTGACAAAGTCCCATTCTCTCTAGGTTTCCTTTCCTTTCCAACAGCGATGATAGTTTTCAGATAAGCTACAGCACATGAAAGAGACTTACTTTTTGAAAAACTCGTTCTCCATCACAGGAGTAATTGTGACGAATTCTCAGTCAGGATAAATACAACCCGTGTGATGAATTTAAGGAGCTGAAATTAGAGGCTAGTAGGAAGACAACAACTGTTGGAAAGCACCGTGAGCAAATGATGGATGAGACCAAGGAAACAAATGGATAGAGTGTCAAACACACAAACTGACAGCACAACGGGAAATTGATGGCAGCTGTTTCAGCCAGAGCCCAGACCTACCACACTGCCTTAAAGCATCATTAACTTTAGTATAAAACCTATGTGCTACAGAGACTTTATTAGGCAGAATCACAGGTGTTTAAAAACTTGATGAAGTATTTTCTTGACACAAGTGTTCTTGCTGCACATGCAGATGCTGTGAGGGCCTCAAGTGTACACCAGAGTGACCCAACATGTTTGACATGCTGAAAGTATCTGGGGCACTCTGGTAAATGGCCTGCCTGGACAAAAATGGAAATTGTGTCTAGTCAGGCAAAAATAAAGTCTATTTACACAGGTGAAAAGGCCAATGAAGTTTCTGCATTGCAAACAGTGCCTTCTGGAAGGTGTAGTAAGGGAGGAAGGAGAAGTGCTACTGCAGCTTGTGCCCATAGCACAACATTCAAGTGAATAATCCAGTTCGCCACTGACATCTCTATCATCCCCGGTCCTCCCCAGCCGTACCTGATGGGCCTTTGTCTGCAGCACAAGGTGTGCAGTCTGCAGGCGTGAAACACTATGCCACAGTGGTTTACACTCTGGTCACGCTGGTGTATAGGCACTCCAACGCGCGAGACAGCAGAAAGGCTGCTTCATTACACGCTCAGAAAGTCTTCCTTTAACATTCATTCAACTTGAGTTTAGTTAAAATTAAACAAACAGTTGATTAATCCAGAGAAAACAAAAACAAGCTGAGTCAGTGAAGACAAAACTTTCAATAGCAAAGATGTGAGCTGTACAGCAAAGCCTGAGAAGAAACGGAGTCCTGCTTGCTTTGTCAGTAATTTCTTTGGCTATTTTTGATAATATCCTAGAAGCTTTTAAAGGACATTCAACAAAAAGGTCACTTGGAACTGTTTGCAAAGATTAGGGGAGATCAGGTTGCGTTTACTGTGCGCTATCTGCCACACACTCAATTCACTGTCATGGAGGAAGAAAACAGCAGAATTAATCCTCACACAGGAAATTAGGATGATATTGTGCTGGGTCACGTTCCTGGATTATAAGATTTCCACCAGTCAATCCTGAGTTATTGCTCTGCAAATACTCAACAATCTAATTTGATAGATATTCTGAAAAAAAATTACAATAGGAAATTACTTTCCTTGTGTTTCAGAACAAACATTCCATAAAAAACAAGAGGCATTTAGCTTGACACCAGTGGATGCCCATACCTTTATTAATGCAGGCTGTATATCAAAGTCGGTCTCCATCATTCTGCTGCTATTAACCATCCTAACAAGCATATTTTTTTGCACAGTTATCACGAATTCTTCTGGTCAGGAGGGCACCCAGGCTTGGTTAGATAGAGGGTTGCTCACACACCCATCTGTACCTTCAAGGTGAAGCAAGGTGTGGATTAAGGCACCCAAAAATAGAAAAGACCTTTCTTTGGATGCTTTCCCCTAGACTCCCTCTTATCCCATAGAACAGTAAGCCTCAGTCAGGTGCTTTTCTACAACTTTCACCCTGAACTACGTGGTTTTCCTTAACTACTTAGCACAAATTCTTCAGAGAACACATGCGCAAGTGACATAGCTGCAATAGTTACACAGCTCAAAGAGGATATCAAAACACACAGAGATTAAAGGTAGAATTTGACTTTCTGCTTTCAAGGTGACCTCAGCACTGAATAGAGAGTTTTCTAAGTCACCCACACAGGTAAGGGCATCTGTACTTGCATGCTCTTCATGGGAACGTAGCCCCACCAGCCATTTTCAAATTCCCTCACGTAACTCTTAGAAGTGATACTGCGGTAAGGTCAACAGGAAGGCAGCATTTCCAAAAGCACCTCTCCGGAGCGTGGGAAACAGCCAAATCCTCGGAGTCCTATTACCGTGTCAGATGCTGCAGATTAATGGAAACCTGCTCTCTCCTCTGGCAGAAGCGTAGGGAGCCTGGCACGCTTGATGGGATGCTTCAAACCAAAAGATTGACATTAAGCTCATGGGAATCACGCATGTGTGAAAGGTGTGCAGTGGAGCAGGGAGATGGTCTCCAGTTTCTGGAGAGAAACCAGAACATATCGCTCTCGTGTAACTTTTTCACATCCCTTCTAGCACCCTTCCTTCATAGTGGGTAATTCAGCCCTTCCTGGCATAACAGAATTACAGTGAATAACGTTTGTCATATCCCAAAGGTCCAAGACACTCAACACGCAGGTCACGCTGGGAGGGAGGATGACCTGTGGAGCCTGAGACAGGTCGAGAAGAACTAACACTGTCAGGGCCAACCGTAACACTTCTCACCCTGGCTATTCTGAAATGCTCAGACATATCTTATTAATAAATAAAACCAACTTAATAGACTGGTTTGCTTATCTACCACATGTGGTGGCTTCTCAAGCAACACAGAATCAGGAAAGACCCTTTGGCCTGTTACAAACCAAAGGGACAAGGAAACCAAAGCAAGGCAAACAAAATCCTCCCAAGCTGACCCAGTCCAGGTGCACCACTCGCAGTCAGTCTGTAACCCACCCCAAGCTGAAGGCAAGAACCAACATGAAGAATAAAAAGCTCCAGTCTCTAATTAGCTCTGAACATTCTCTCACAAAACAGTGATGAGAACTGTCATGGATGTCGAACTAAAGAAGAGAAACAGAAGTGATGCAAAAGTACAAAACAATGAAATCAAACATCAACACAGAAGAAGAAATAGCTTAAGAAGTAGTTAGCCCAAGTAAGGTTTGTGACTTGTGCAAAGCCAGTGCCTTTATCACATCCAACTCAGGCTTCGTTTCAAAAAAATTTTTATACTACCAGTGTAGCTAGAAATGAGGTCTCATTGTGCAAGGCATTGTGCAAACAGCAGAGAGAAACAGCATTTACCCCAGGGAGGTTCGGCTGTGTTTAGAGAAGACAGATGGCAAATGCAGGAACAGAGGCTCCAAGGCAGCTGATGGCTCATGGAGCAGCTACGCAGCGCAAAAGTCAAACCTTCCACGTATTTGCTTGGTGACCAGTGCTTCAGATTTCATTGCTTCTTCAAGTCCTGGTCCTGCCTGCAAAGTGACAAGCAAATGCCTGTAGGACTGCCCTGGGATATATTTTCCCTTGCATAAATCTATAGAATTTCATCCATTCCGAAAATTCATCTAATTTGAGCAAACACTCCTGCTCTAAGTAGGACATGCAGCTGTGGAATGCTTGTGTGCCTAAATTCTTTTAAACAGTTAAAAACACCACCAAAATCCAGCAAAAAGCCCAGAGAAAACATATCCTTCTTTGAAATACTTGAATTAGTCACAGTCTTTTAACTCTAGATATTCCTGCAGTACAGAGGAGTACTTCTGTTTACGGTTCAGACTGCAAACTCCTCACTTTTCAAGATGCTCACAAAAGAAATCCGACTGTTGTTGATGGGGTTGTTTGCATCAGTAGGAGCTCAACAGCAGAAGCGGTTCACGCTTTCCTGTTGGTAGGGCTTTGTCGTATCACTCACGTTTCTCTCGGTCACTTGGGCGATACCATTGCATGTGCCACGTCCAGGCACAACGCTCTCAGCTCCAGCGCAGCCGATTCACTGCTGGAAACGTAGCCAGCTCCGCTCACAGCTCCAACCCAGCGGAGCACACACGCACTGCTCTCAGTGGGGTTCCTCTGTATCTAAGTGTCTCGCTTTGACTTTTTGAGGTTCATGAAAGAGTTAAAAGCTGATTTTAGAATCTCAGTGTCCTTCCCACCAGAGAATTATATTTCAGCATACCATTATGGCAAATTTTACTAATGCTTGCCTATGGGGATATATGGGTAATGGCACCATCTGACTCTTATAATTTGATTCAAACTCATACTGCTTTTACATTTTTTTTCTCTTTGCCATTCTGGCTTGTAACAGCCAACAGCAGGCTGAAATTTTACCTAAATGAGTGCATTTTTGCACAACGAAAGAACATTACTCTGTGCCATTTGCTTAATAGTTCACATTACTGTGTAGGGAGTGCTGCATCCTTAGGCCAAGTTCCTGGCACCCAGTTTGTTAAAAGTTTCAAGGGCAACATAACAGTAGCTTCTGCACGGCAAAAACCTTATTGTCTGGGCAAATTATGGTTTTTCAGCCAGACTAGAAGTCAAATAAAATCTCAGCTGTATTTACACATAGACAGAGGTAAATGAATAAAGGCAAGCTATGCTGTTGCCACAAAGTACCCATTAATCCTTTATTAAGACTGTGTTTGTACTGCTAGTATCACAGAAATTGAAGAGATGGACTTTGCCATCATTCTGTTGTGTTTTCTGCAAGAGCTTTCAATGATACTAGTTGCCCAAAATAAATCAATCAATAAATAAAAGACTGTGTTGAAATGCAAGGAACAGAAGAAAACTACTCAACAGAGGAGCTGACTCTCAAGTGGATCAATGCAGTGGTGCCAAGTGAGACAAACTACCAGCTTACTGGAGTGCAACCCAACCAAAGAGGAGCCGACTGCAGCAGTAGGTAGGGCTGACCCTTCATGCCTCCTAGTCGGAAAGAGAGCTGCAGAGAGAAGGGAGGCTGTGCTGAGGGCCAAGACGTGACAGCACAGCCCTGAGTATCTGTCTATGACAGGAGGATGGGCAAGCAAAGCCCAGGTGACCAGCAGCTGCTCGTGCTCCCTGTCTAGCAAAGCATGTACTTAAGCATGGTACGCAGAATTTCCCAGGTTTCCAGGACTTCACTGCAGTGGACAGAGCCCCCAGTAATGTCAACCACTGCGCTGTCGTCAGCGAATGTTTGTGCTTCCTTGGTGCTCACCATGTCTGGAGATTGCTTAGATTGCTTAAGCCACGCTGAAGCTGCTAGCACATTGTCTGTAAAAATAAGTCAATTTGCCGTGTCCATACAAGGTTGTGGGACACCAGAAAACACATAGTATGAAAAGTATCACGGCACAGCACAAATACACTACAGTGTAATTTCAACTTGGAAGGAAAGGAGCATCCTGCCTACCTTCCCTCAGGCTCCTAACTCCTTCCCCACAGCCCAGCAGTCATATGCAACTGTGAGAAAAGCAACAATTGGGTGTATTCTCAGGGTAGGGAAAGTGGCTTGATCAAGTTGGAAAAAAGTTCAGATTCAGATGAAAAGACAATATAAAAACCAACAACCATAAAAAGGAGTACGAGCTGCATCACCGAGAACAGAAAGGTATTTCAGACAGACCAGATTTTATGTCCCATGTTCCATATCACACATCTGTTTCCAGAAGTAAAAGAGACACTAAATCTGCAACAAATAACTATGGAACCATTTGCCTCAGTCTATCCTACTTTGAAAGCTTAAACCAATTGCTAACACGGCTCACTATCGATCCTAAAACGTATCACCACTAGTTGTTTACCTCTAGGTATAACTACTGTTCATGCAAACAGTCCAGGCCCTTTTGACACTTGCTGAAAGCCAGTCAAGTGTCCAGGGAAACCGTTGTGGTGGGTTGACCTCGGCTGGAGGCCGGGTGCCCACCAAGCTGCTCTATCGCTCCCCCTCCTCAGCTGGACAGGGGTGAGAAAATACAACAAAAGGCTGCTGGGTCGAGATAAGGACAGAGAGAGATCACTCAGCAGTTACCGTCACTGGCAAAACAGACCCGACTCGGGGAAATTAATTTAATCTATTGCCAATGAAATCAGAGTAGGTTAATGAGAAATAAAAACAAATCTTACACCACCTCCTCCCCACCCCTCCCTTCTTCCCAGGCTCAACTTCACTCCCGATTTCTCTCCCTCCTCCCCCCCGAACAGTGCAGGGGAACAGCGAATGAGGGTTGTGGTCAGGTCATCACACGATGTCTCTGCCGCTCCTTCCTCCTCTTCCCCTGCTCCAGCTCTCCCACGGGAGACACTGGTCCATGAACTGCTCCAGCAGTCACCCATGGGGTCACAAGCCCTGCCAGCAAACCTGCTCCAGCATGGGCTCCTCTCTCTGCAGGGCCACAGCTCCTACCAGAAGCCTGCTCCAATGTGGGCTCCCCACGGGGTCACAGCCTCCTTCGGGCACTCCCTGCTCCAGCGTGGGGTCCTCCCTGGGCTGCAGGTGGGGATCTGCTCCCCCGTGGGCCTCCATAGCTGCAGGGACAGCCTGCCTTCACCTTGGTCTGCTCCATGGGCTGCAGGGAACCTCTGCTCCGGTGCCTGGAGCACCTCCTGCCCTCCTTCTGCACTGATCCTGGGGTCTGCAGAGCTGTTCCTCTTGCACATTCTCACTCATCTCCTCACGCTGCTGTTGTGCAGCAGCTTTTTCCCCCTTCTTAAAACTGCTATCCCAGAGCTGCTAGGACCATCGCTGATGGGCTCAGCCTTGGCCAGCAGCGGGTCTGTCTTGGAGCTGGCTGGCATTGGCTCCGTTGGACATGGGAGAAGCTTCTGGCAGCTTCTCACTGAAGCCACCCCTGCAGCCTCCTGCTACCAAAACCTGGCCACGCAAACCCAGTACGGTAACAGAATATATCTTAAGTAACAAGTGTTCTACCTCACAAGCAGATTTCAAAACTACTTATTTATGGCCAAGACTGTATACATCAAATTTCAGTCTACCTTCTATTTGTAAATGTCACAACTTCTAGTCATTTGGCATTATTTCATTATTGTTTCCTGTGAATTTTTTCAGCCTACCTATTGTTTACTACTTCTCATTTGAGAACACCACAACTTGTACTTCAAACTGCTAGAATAAAGTGTTGAGTGCAAGCATCTGCCTTTGTTAACCCAGAACTCGCCTCACGAAGATGTTATCCACCACGAAGTTCATATTTGCCATCTTGAAATTAGAGTTTGCCGGCAAGCTGCTAGGCTCCCTTGTGTGAACCAGGGAACTTCATGCACCAAGGCAAGCACCACCGACCCATGCCCAGGAACCAAGATCATTGCAAGGAACAGCTGGAAGTACCTGCACTGCGCTGAGCTCCAGTGCCTGCAAGGCGACGTCTGCCACGAATGCCCATACGTTCAGGCTGCTGTAATCACAGGAGCAGTAGTCATAGACCATCTTCTCATCCTGGAGTGCATTCTGCATTTCATCAGCAAAACACACTGGTGGGGAAGCTACTACACAGAAGCTGTATGTGCTAATACTGTAAAGTATTTGAGCAAGAAAAGCCAAACTGGAGTCCGAATTCCAAAGCATAAAAAAGGACTAGCATGAGAAAGGACTAAAAACAAACTGGAGTTTCAATTGACACAACCAGATGCACACAAAAAATGAAAAATGGATGCTTTCTGAATACCAACTTCCTTTCTCCCAATACTTGATCATATTTTTCCCCGAAAAGGCTCAAAGGACATATTTAACAGAATTTGATAAATATTTTGAACAACATGAGAAAGATATTAGTTATTGCCAGCCTGTGATTAGGGTTGCTACTGATCTAGAAAGCTAGACATTATTATTTTTAGACTACTATAAAGTACTTCAGTTGCTTATGTTGAAATTATTTCAGAAACTCTTTTTATTAATACACATCTGTCTGTACTTCTAAGCAGGTGATAGAAGTTTGATCTTCAGCTTTAAAATCCTGAGACCCTTAGTTGCTAGGAAACCAACAAATCTAATTCCTGTGTCTCTTATAACACAAAAATATAACTACATACTGATTCTCTCAGAGAAACTCACACTACTTATTTTTCAACTCCCCCTTTTGTCAGTGATTCGAAGCTTTCTTTTGATTCATTTAGGCTCAGAAAAGGCACACCAGTTATAAAGATATTAGTAAATACGTTAACAGAAAAAAGATGGAATATTCTTTTATCAGAATTTTTCATTTATCTCATTGCTGGAATAAGAAATGACTGAGCAGCAAGTTATAAGGTCTTGAAATTTACATCTAATATGAATTCACAAATTTATCTTTAATATTTCATTACCACGACTGTTGATCATTTCTGGTTCAGAAGATGTCTTTGTAGACAATCAGTCTAGTGCCTTTATGAGAAACATTATTCATAAACATATGTAAAAGGTCTGTGCTTTCATTATAGCATAACCAGTTAACCATCTATCTATGTACACCCATCTGACCTTGCAATTACTGGCTTATCTATATGATGCATTGCAATGGTGTTATTAATTCCACTTCCTTAGACTTTTATTCTTTGGCTTGGCAGGTCTACCAGGAAGAGTAACACATACTCCATTAATAACAATTATCAGTGACACGATAGGAGCCTGAATAACATTTTATTCAAAAAGTGGTATTTTGTCTGTGGACATAAGCAAATATAAATATCTTGAATTCTGAGAAACTAATTTCTTAATTCTATCACAGAAACGTTGCTATGTGAAAGAAACAGTGATAGTGCACACTTTTATAAGAGAAAGAAAAGTTAAACAATATCTAAATATAAAATCATTATCCTCTCCACTAATTATCTCCTATTTTCTGACTGTATGTCAATAAAAAACAGATACAGTGGTGAGAAAGAAGTTAGGACAGTCAGTTTGTTCCTTTCTTCCAGAGTTCTGAAAAACTCCAAAAGTCACTGTTTTCTCCTTGCGTCTCTTGGGACAGCACAGCCAACACGCCGGCAGACGCCAGCTGAACATCACAGCCAGCAAGCCTTGGCGACAGCAGCCGAGCCAAGCGCCAGCACCCCGGTGCACTGCACACCCTCACTCTGCTTCTGCCCCTGCCTCCAGCAACGCCCCGGAGGCAGGTAATGTCCCTTCTTAGAAAAAAAACTGAGAAACCTCAACTTGCACAGACCACTTTTCTTCCACAGCTTCAGAGTCTGCTAGCAGCCAGCCACGTTAACGCTGCCAGAGGTGACGTGGCGGTGGTGAAGGGAAGGCTCTCAGACCCTGATGACGCATCATTCAAGAGCTTCTGCAATTACTTATAACAGAATTGGTTTTGCCTTTAACAAAATAAATCGGAAATGACATCCAATAAACTGCACTAAAATGTTTAGATTGCAAATCACACACTTAAGCTTAGGAAATGGCAGACTTTTATGCTGCCATGCAGTCTTAATTCTGCCCTTTCAGGATTATGACTTGTTTTGCAAATTCCATGATCTGAACTACTTTTCCAAACACTGGACTTTGAGCAAGGTAAGAGCTCAGTGTTGGAAGGTAAGTATTGGAAAAAATCCAGGATGCACAGAATTAAGATTGCACAAAGAACTATAAATTTAGATTTTCACAGTTCTCCAACTCTTGACCTTGCAACTGAGTCATATTTTTGATGTATAACTTTAGTGACTACATCTGCATATACACTAATGGTATTACACACATATCTCAAATGCACAGACTTCTCTATCGAAAATGTTTCTACTAGGGAATAATTTTTAAAATCCTTTGCCCACATAAGTAATCCTAACAGAAGGATCCTACTGCAAAGATGTAACTAATTCCCTAAAAGCTCACTGGGTACTTTTAGCAAGAAAAACTCCATCACTAACAAAGCATCGGTTACTCACCAGAATAACATCTTTCCTTCACACCCTGCAGTTGCCCACCATGGTTCTTAGATACACCCCCAAGAAAGCTCTAGAGAAAGCAGCAGAGCAGAGCTCTCTCATAAATGGAATAAATGGAGATGGAAAAGGCTAAGATTGTTTACCTTAAGACAGCTAAGGGAGGACATGATGAAAGGGATGTGAAACCGATATGGAACTGGGGGCTTGCAATCTACTTCGGACGAGAACAAAAAGCTGAGTGCCGCCGCCTTTAAAAAAACATGAAGTCTAATTGTCAGAGACACCCTCAGCATCACAAGCAGCACGTTCTCCAGCATGTGCCTTACTGCAGCTGTCAGGTGCATAGGGAACTGTATCCGTATTGTGATTTTCTATTCCAGCACTAATATCTGAGAGAATAATCAGATAAACAGTTTCCTCCCCAAAACACAATAGAATATTACAGCATGTATTCACCTTCCCTTCCCTTATTTCATCAGCTCTAGGACTCCATCACTCTCATCTGAATGTGCAGTACAAAGCAAGCCACATCCGAACCGAAAAGAGGATGAACAAAAATGTCCAGGGGACAGAGGCTCAGCCTGGTTCCCTGCAGCTGAAGATAACCTGCCTGAAGGGACAACGTGCCCAGGGCTCGGCAGAGCGTTCCAGATCTCCGTCACTGCTCTCTGTGCTATATCCCTACAAGAGCAAATCAAGCCTGTGTTAGCATGGCTTTCATCATCTAAGCTTATCGTTTGAGCCAGCTTTTCAAAGCCACTTCATGCACAGCTGAAAGAAGCCTGCAATGAAACCACAGAAGTAGTACTGGCCAATCAAAAGTAAAAAGGAGAACTCAGATTACACAATCAAGCACTGATTTGTAAAATTATTACTATAATTTAAATACAATGAAGAAATGAAACAAAGAATCAAACTTCAGCCACCTTCCATCAAGCCACCTCCATTCTCTATTCTAATCATCTGATTTTGCTATTTACATAAGAATTCAGTTAAAAATAAGTTGCACAATATGGTCTGGAAGGATACATATTTCTAAAGTAGCTGGAATGATCTAAAATAAAAATGCAACAAAGCACATGCAGAGGGTGGGAAGAACAGATGCAGCAAGAAAGAGAGGAAAACAGAAAGACAAGAGGCCTCCGTTCGTATAGTTAGCAGGGATGTGGACAGCACAGCCTGCAAAAGAACTACTGACAAGTCACTGGAGCAAATGCGGCTTGTTAGACTTCGCTATGAATATAAGGCAGGTAAACCACCTGCAGGTAGACTTCAGAAAAGAAATAAAATCTAGGAAGAGAGTTGCGCTCATACACAGTTTCTTTGAATTTTCTTGTCATTTTTAAAGTGCAGGCTCTAAAGAAAATGTGTAAAAAATTGCTTATTTAATTGCCATATTAGTGCAGGCTTCCTAACAATATTGAAAAGGAGAGTATGAGGCTCCAAAATCATCAATTTCCACTCTTTTTGCTCTACAAAATTCACAGGCAGAAAAAAAAATTGTACCTACAATACCACTGCTCTTATCTGTACCTCCCTAGTTCAGAGTAGCATGTCCAGACCTCTAGGAATAAGCACGTCTGTGGAGCATGAGTAGCAATTACCCTAGCTCTAAACTACCTAAACAGTTTGTCTTAAGATAAGCCTAGCTGTAACTATACACTTAATGCAGTCTCTGAGCATGAATTTAAGCTGAACATAAAGTAAAACTACTGCCATTGCCTCCACGGCTGTTTTTCTCCCCCTCTATCCACAGGCAACACTCGGAGGCTAAAATAGAAAGGTCCATCAAATGAGACTTAATAACCTGTATTTCTGCACAAAGATACTGTAACAAGACCATTCAGGGTATCTGTGAGACGCCAGCACTGTAACTCAACACACAAGTTGTCCTGTTTCCAGAGGGCTAAAATTCTTACGAAAAAAAAAGGTCCAGTGCAAAATGCCAGTCGTCGTTCAGCTGGAATTAGTGACAGCCAGATCCGCAGATAATACTGACACGACAGAGGAGCTCTTGGTCCAAGCTGATACAACTGCCCACACTGCAGATCAGTTTTGCAGATTTATTCCAGCTAAGGACCTCTCCCAAATGCAAAAGAAAATTAATACTGTTCTATAAGCTTCAAGAATATACATTGATATCAGTGCTTTTGCACCACATCCTTACTGAGGAGAATGCCTTTGCGGCTCCTCCGTTCCTCGGTACTCTCACAGAAATTAATCCATTTCGTCCTTGTGAGACAGAGAGCACTTCCAGCATCACCTCTTTTGAAAGGGGCCAGAGGAAGGGAAGAGAAAAATCAGCACAAGAGTAAAGTAAGAAGATCTTGAATCTGGAGCTCTGAGTTTAAAAGGTAGCTTAATCTCCTTCTGAAATAATAGCTCCTTTGGCATGGTTTGAGGACACAGCAGACAAGAGAATTAATTTAGGAGCTCTCTTGTATATATGACACATCAACGAAAAGGCTTGTATGTACGTATCTTACAGAGGAGTATTAGTTTAGCCACTTTGAGTAGAATAATCCTTTTTTCCCCCCCATATTTTATTTTGTGCCAGTACTTACTGTATTCACAAACCAGTGCTTTAGCTAAATTATGTAACATAGAGATAAGGAGGCTAAGCTCATAGGTTTCTTACAACAGAAACCATATATAGTTCACCTCACTGAGAACAACCATTAGAAGTTCAAGATTAAATACACATTATCTTTGTCATATTGCATAAAATGGAATATTTTGTATGTTATACCTGTAGCCATAAAGAAATGTGTAGCTCTAATCAATGGCTTTAGAAAGCATGTTTCATATCCCTAGCGCTGTCAACAGTGACGAACAACTAATCTTCACTCAATAAACTTATCTTTTATAAGAGCACTTCCTTCCACAATTTCGAGCATAGAAACTGGAAGAAAGGAACACACAAGATTAGATGAGAGCAACTTGACCTAATATTGAAAAACAGATTACTGCTTTCCTGTATTACAGAGGTTACAAAACCAGCGATTTCTATGTGGAACAGCTCACAAATACTAGTAACGACTTCTCGCAGTAGAAACTGGGACAACAATAAGATGTCCCCTTTAGTCTGAACACCGCAGAGCACAGGGGAGAAGGGCAGAAGAGAAGAGGAGGGAGAAAAATAAAAGGCAGGGCAAAGAAGAGGTGAGATTACTGGAGATTTAGAGGTGAGAATTGCAATTCTACTACTTCTGGACCGTTTTTGTTCTGAGTTAGCTCAGAAGAGCTTTTCCATACTTCCTCAGAAGAAACAAACCGTAAAATAATCCTGCTTCTCTCATAATGAACAATGTCACAGGCACGACAAAGCCATCAGAAGACAGAAGCAAGATCCCCCATGAACCTCGGACACGTCTCTGTTTTAGGTGTTGCAGAGTCGTAAGACGTAACTTCTCCCACTCTAGTTTTCAAGACGTATTTCACACTTGCACCAGTCCCTGGTCATCTCAGTAATGGGTCTCTAAGAGCAATAGGTTGTTATCTGTTCAGTCCAGAAACTAGTGTTAAAAAAAAAAGGGGGGGGG